>Ga0206128_1001784_pt1 | contig 20458 bp, 28 predicted proteins | sample Helgoland_Spring_7_FD_148601 | JGI IMG/M metagenome (GOLD analysis project Ga0206128, IMG submission 148601) | Pelagic subsurface seawater microbial communities from Kabeltonne, Helgoland, North Sea - Helgoland_Spring_Bloom_20160426_1 | ecosystem: Environmental > Aquatic > Marine > Epipelagic ... | reverse complement strand
TTCTGCTTCGCTAACGCCTTCTTTTTCCAGCATTCTCTTGCCGTAGTCCATCATTTTCATAATACTAGCACGACTAACGCCGCTTCTCTTTTCTAGTTCTTGAATGCTGCTAGCACCAAATGATGCACCGTAAGAAGTTAGTTCATTGCCCACTCGGCTAAGTGCAGTTGATAGTGCATCGTCCTTAGTCGTTGCCGCTTTATCCATTAGCTTGCGGCCGATGTTTGCAAGTTGTCTTTGCGCTGGATTAAGTTCAAACTTAGTCGGAATATCTGCTTCGGAGACTGGTGTATTATCTTCAAATAACTCTAAAAAACGCATTATTATTCATCCATATAATCTAAATTTTGCGGCGTAGTCTTTTGTATAAAGGACTCGCATGCTTGTACGGCATCTGCAAGTTTACCGAATGAACTTTTAGATTCTTTTCCGTTAATCTTTACTCTATATCCGTCATCTTCGTTGCCAAAGATTTTAAGTGATTTACCGTTAGCAGCTTTATAGCTTTTAACTGGTTCTTTAATTACTTCTTGTACTGCACTTGTGTCAACATCTCTGAGGTAGTCCATAATACTACGTTTTTTGCTAACTTGATCTTCTTTAGTCATTTTTGACAACTGTGTAGGATCAACTGATCCTTCGGGGGCAACTGGGCCTTTGTATCCTGAATTACCGGCACCAGCAACTTGGCTAGTACCCGGGCTTACGCCGTCCCATGACTCTTCGTCACCTGGGTTAGGGCCTTCGTTCATATCACTATAATCGTTGTCTAGTGCCTGAAAATCGTCATAGCTAATATACATATCAGTGTCTGGATCGTAATAACTACCTTCTTTTGGATCGTAGTATACTACTTTGCCACTTAGTGTACTAAATGGGCCTTCGAGGCCTTTACGAGCTTGATACTTTTCCCTATCCATTGGTGGAAGAACTTTGTAGCCTTCTTCTAATTCATTTTTCATGTAATCACGAGCTGTGTCAAGATAGTCCAACGCTTTGGTAATCTTTGCTTGTACCCATTCAGGCAAGTTGTCACCATCGGATAAAATACTTTCAAGCTCTAGTGCAGCATCTGCTGCTCTATTGAGATCGCCTTTGGCCATGTCGCCTTCTTGGTCGTATTCGCCTACATCTTCGGGATCAATGTTTTCGCCAACAAAGTAATCGCCATACACGTTTTTTTCTTCGTCGCTTCCCAGTACTGGACTTTGATTTGGCATGTCGTACTCTGCTGGTAGAGCTTTAGCACTTTCAAATGGTGTCTCGCGATACATATTTTCAAGGATTGCACTCATGTCGTTTGCTGCCAATCCTTCTTCAAGATGATGTGGCTTAGACGAAGAAACACGTTCTCCGTTTTCTAGCTGATTCATCTTGGCAACTAGGTCTGCAAAACTTGATACTTCTTTTGGGTCTACATTACTCATTATGCTCTACTTCCTTTGAGAAAACTACGCAACATCCATCCGTGTTTGTTGTGAGCGTCCAATCTTTCAGCAATAAAATTAGCAATGCCTTCATTGTTTTCATCTACTGCTGATTTAAAAGTTTGGGTTAGTATTTGCAACAATGCAGTATTGTCGTCGGCTAATTCTTGTATCATTAGCATAGCCCGTGGAATTTTTGTCTGCCCAGTGATAACACTAAGCTCTCCAAATCTTTCAAATGATCCTGGAGTGTACACGTCAAGAGTTCTAATATATTCAGCTGTCTGATCAATTGTGTTTTCGTATACTTCGCTGTACAGGTCTCCAAAGAACTGATGGTACTGTGCAAAGTCTGGACCTTCAACATTCCAGTGAAAGTTCTGTGCTTTGATTACAAATGCGTATTCAGTTGCCAATAGTGTTTTTAGATCATCTGCTAACATCATGTTTCCTGTTTGTTTGTTATAAGAGTATTTATCTTGTGTTTGTATTTATTGGATAGTTATCCAAAAAGTGCTATTAATAACACAATAATCACAATCCAGCCTGCTATCCCGATGCTATTGTTGCCGACAAGCCCTTTGCGTTTAGCACAGTTATAACAGTATCTATACTTTGAATTAGTTTGATTGCTGCAAAAAAACGCAGCACAATTTTTTTGCCTCATTAAGTACTCTTATTTTTTTAGGGTGTAGTTAGAAGATTTAATTGTATTTGCATACTTGCGTTTGGGCTTTGTTGCAGTAGGTGTATTGCGGCGTAAAACTGCGCCTAGTGTGCCAGTAACGACCGCTACATCACCTGAGCTGGTCGCTACTGCACTTGCATCTTCTAATAGTTCTTTAATCTTCATGCTGCTAACACCTCAAATGTTTGGTTGTCAATGATGTTTGCATTACCAATAGTACATTTCAGTCCACGAACTTTAAAAGTACCTTTACCAAGATTTTCTATTCGTATTTTGTACTGCCCGCAGGGAGCTTCGAGTTGCAACATCTCAGTTACATATTGCGGGCCGCTCCATATGTAATTACGTTCAGTAAACATTTCATCATTGACATATACTCTATATGCAGGTGGATTAGTCTTCCATTCGCAGTATAGATCAAATTCAATTTTAGTAAAATCTGTTGTCATATTTTTAACGTCTTCTAGGGTATTTGTCTGCAAGTTTATCACGTTTGAGATTGTCAGAACTAAATGGATCATCCCGAGACGGAGGAAAAAAAGTATCAACAAAATTATCAAATACATCTTGTGCACTTGCTGGTCTAGTCCGAGTATCAAATTGTTTGATAAGCAATCCAGCTGCTTTGCCCACACCTGCTTGTCCCTCACGAGATAGTTTTGCAGCTTGGGCAATAACTTCATCAGATACTTCGCCCTGTGGATCAATCTTTTTAAGATCTTTAATGGCTCTTGCAATAGCAGGCATTATATCTTTAGGGCCTCGATCTTCGTTGATTACTTCAAACATTTTCATACTGTATTCCTTTATCTGCCTTGTGCGTAACTGTAACAGCCTTCGGTAAAACTGTTTGATGCACCAATTGGGCATTCTGATGTTGACTGTATGTTACGAGCTGCTGCCCATGCATATCCAGCTTTGTGGCCTGAACAATCTATTGTACAACGATATCCTTTGTATGTCAAGTCTTCATTTACTATGTCATTTATTTTCATATTTTTTAGCCTCTGGTGTTGCTCACGTTTTTCGCTTTGCCTTTACGGTCCTTATTGGGATCTTGTCTACGTTTTTTATTAACTGCGGCGGCAATTGCTTTCTTGCCGCCTTTGGCTCGTAGACTTGCAGCTTTACTTTTACTGAGGCACTTTGGTTTACCTTCGCCTTCGCTGCTATCGCCACATTTACCAACACGTTCGCCTTTGGTATTGTAACGATCCCAGCCACCACCACCAGCACCACCTTTTTTACCTTTGCCAAACCAAGCACGTAGGTCTTCGTTTAAAAAGTCTTCAAGTTCCGATTCGCCGCTTGGACTAATAGCCCATGCACCACGGCCACCGTAAATCATACCACTATCATCTAGTTCATCGTATATTCTACTCATTGCTGGTGTTAGGCTTTGTGTATCTTCTTCAAAGTCCAATCCTAAATCATCTGCGGTTTTAATTGCGGCAAGTAACAGCATAGTACCGTAACCTTTGGCACGATACTCAGGAAAAATCTCTGCTTGATTACGAACAATATCATCTTCACGGGCGTGTGTGTATTGCCCAACATGCTTGCCGTCTACGATTAAATCAATGGTAAACCCATCTGGGTTCTTTTTTGTTCTAATTTCTTTAGACTCTGATATGATTTCTGAAATCTTCATCTTACTTCTTCTTGGAATTGCCCCAATTTGAAGCGCCTACTTTGCGGCACTTTACTAGTGCGCCCGATGCGTATGCACTTGGCCATACTTTGTAACGACTTTTAACTTTGTGATAGCAAGCATCTTTTTCGCCTGCTGCTTCGTCAAACTGTGCTTCTGTTAGTGCTTCTGTTGATTCATTTAAAACGTCATTAATTTTCATTTCTTTTTCCCGCTCTTCATATTGGCGCACCAGTGGTACATCTTAGCTCGCTCGCCTGAATATTTCTTTGCACGAGCACGTAAATCTGTTACACTACCGTCGCAGCTAGCACCTGCACGTTTTACACGCCCTGGTCTGCTTTTGCCTTTTTTCTTACCGTCGGCAAAGTTTTCATCCATTTTAGACAATTTTGCAGCAATAGCCATTTGTCTACGCTTTGCTTTGCTTTTACCTTTGAATTGCGGAGCATCACTTTGATAGAAATCGTCAATAACATCCCCCATTGGAGTACGCTTTGTAATCTTTTCATTGATGCTTTCTGTAAAAAATGGACCACTAAGTTCCTGGTCATCTTGGCTCATCATTGTTTTGTTAATATCAGCAACAATGTCCGGCGTTAAATGTCTTGCACGGTTAACAGTATCACTGTTAAAAAATAAATGTACTTCGACAGGGATGTCGCCAAATACTTGTTGTATAGCAATCATTCTGCTGCGGCCTTCGTGCCCAATGATTTCTGCTGGACTGCCTTGTGTGTAACTAATAATAAGAAAAGGTGCTCCAATTGCACCACCATTTTTGATATGATTGATTACTTTATCAACTGCTGGAACGCCACGTCGGCTTTCTGCTAATTTCAAAAACACACTTGGTTTCATCTTAACACGCATGCCGAAATAGTCAACTTCTTGGTTGTTAGAAACGGCGCCCCAGCCTTCTTTGTTGTCTATGTTTACATCTTCATTGAATGCTGTATCTGTTGCAGCTTTGGCACTTGCACCTGTTGGATGCTTAGGATTGATAGTTACAACATCGCCGTTCATCATATCACTTACACTAGCACTACGCCCAATCTTATCCAACAGGTGATGTAGTTTATCTTTTGGATCATAGCCGTCAGTTTCATATCCAGGCTTGCCACGCACTTCTGTACGCTTGCCAGTAGCAGTGTCAGTAATGTTTAACACCATCATATCAGCATCACGCTCTAACTGTAGCTTGTAACCTTCATTTAATGCTTCATTGATTGATTCATTTTTAGTAGGATCATATACAAATGTTCCAGAATCTGTTTGAGTTAACCAAGAAAACTTTTTAAAGAAGGGTACGTTAGTAACTTTATAAACAGTAAATGGCAAATTCTTTTGGTCTACATATTGCTTGATGGCATTCATTACTTTAGAACCAACACTACCACCACGCTTGGATGTAGATATTTGTGACATTATAATTTTATCTGGTCTAAAACTCTTACTAGCATCTAACAAAATATGACCGAAATCACCTTTTAGCATATATGTGCCACTACCACCGATCATTTCTGTTTCAGACCACGGAACGCCTACTTTGCCCCAACTGGTCCAGCTAGTTGCACCAATGGCTTCTCCGATGTGTTTGATTAATGGGTAGTCGCTACTCAAAGGCCACCATTTCTTATCAAACTCGATATCTACGTATCCATTTTGGATAGCATCGAATTCTTCTTTAGACACTTCATTTACTGATTCATTTACGTTGCTAGATTTAATTGCATCATACTTTGCTTGTAAACTTTCTACTAACCCTAAGTTGTATGCTTTATTAGCACTGGTATTTTTAGCTGCTGTTGCATGCAGTAGCGGAGGACTGCCCTTTTTATCAATCTTCATACCTAGTTTAGCAGCCTGACGCTGTGTTTCACCTGGCTTGACATCAACAGTTAGTGCACTACTAAAACGAGGATCTTTTGCTTGTGCTTTAGTTGGAATGTAGCCACTTGCTTCTTCAACTTTAGCTTTAGGAATATCGTTGCGATGTTCAAGTTCGCTAGCATCTACTACAATTGCTGGTAAACTTTCAAGTCCGGCTTTTTTTGCAGCGGCAAATCTGTGGTGACCGTCAAGAATCATATAACCATCAGTGGTACGGGTTACAACAATAGGATCACCGTTCCACATGTTTGCTTTCATTTTAACAGCAATGCTTAAAACTTGATCTCCATGCTCTTTGGCATTCAACTTGTCTGTAGATTCAAATCCGTATAACTGAGACAATGGTATATCTTTGTCAGCAGAGCGATTTGTAAATTCATCAGGTATGTCGGCACCCCTGTACTCAGGGTTGTGCCATAATGTTATTTTTTCTTTAGATTCAAACCATGATGCTCGCATGTCAGTATTTATGCTTTTAGCTGGCTTTCTTTTTTTGTTCGTTTTTAGCAAGAAGCCTGGCACCATTTGGTGCTGTTGGAGCCTGCCCTGGTACTTCAATGGTACCTACGTCAGCTGCCTGTGATTCCATCGGGCCATTGCGTTCTATTTCAGCTTGCAGTGCTTTAAAAATGTTGCCTTGTTCGTTATGATCAAAAACAAAAGTACCACTGTGTTGTAGTAGTACACGCTTGTCAACCCAAACTTCGCCACCTAGATCTCGCCAGTTTTCGCAGAATGTCCAATCTTCGCTGTAGTAACGCCCTTCGCGAACGTCAGTGTCGAAGTAAGTTTTCATGTATTTGTTTAATACAGGATCGAGGCCGATGTCATTTTGAAAAGGAACAACTGACGGATGCTCGTCGAGTTTTTCAAACACATGACGCTTGATCAACAAAAAGCCTGTTCCTGTTTTACTTACTTCCTGAAGTCTTCCGTCATCTTCTGTTTTTGCACCTTCAAATCCATTCACGCACCACTTAACTGGTAGAGATTTAAGAGGATACATACCGCCAATAACATCTTTGTCTTGATGCAACAACAGCAACAAGTGCCAAGGTTGCCAACCAATGTCAGCATCAATAAACATCAAGTGTGTTGACTTTTCTGTATTGAGAAACTTTGCTGTCATGGTATTTCTGGCACGACTAATCAAACTTTCGTTTGTAAGTGTTTCAACAGTCCAATCTAGTCCAAGTTGCCTTGCTGTATTACTAAATCGAATAAAACTCATAAAAGTCGATTCGGTTAGCATACCCCCATAACATGGCATACATATATGTACTTTTTGCTGTCGTAAAAAATCAATATTTACTTGTACTTTGTTGGGATCGACTGTTTCAACTTGAATATCGGTGTTGTTGTCTTCTACGTTGTTATCTTCGGCCATTGGTTCCTCGTGGGTTATATTATATAGGTATTTAACGGAAGGTTGTAGGCAGTACTAAATTAATCTCTGACAACAAGAGTAGTTTTTGGGCCATCTTTCATCAACATGTTAAACGTTTTAAGAAAGTGGCGTTTTTGAGTAATTCTTTTGTCAATGTCTTGTTGCACCTCTGGGCTTTGTTTAAGGAACAGTGACATGAATCTTTCAGCAACTTTTGGAGTGACTTCAACAGTAGTACCATCATCAAATTTAATCGGAAACGCTTGTTTGTCTTTTCTGCTCGAAATGTTGTCTAGTACACGCAGCGGTTTGCTTTGGTATACATACTCCACGAGTTCTTCTTCTGGTAGATAATCTTCTACTGCCATTGCATCTAGTGCGTTTTTCTCATTGCCTGGAGAAACATATCCGCTACCTGTTCTTGCAGATCCCACAGTGTGACTTGATGATGGTGACTTGCCTACTCCTGCGGCTTTCATCATGCCTGTTGCTACGCCACTTAGTGCTGATGCTGCCATCCCTGCATTGCCAGGATTTATTTTAGATGCAATAGCACCTGCCCCACGCAGGGCTGCATACGCAAGTGGATTTTCATCAACTTGCTGTTCTTCGTTTGAAATGTCAATTTCAACATCTTGTTTAACAGGGCGATTGCCTCTTTTGTCTTTAAAACGCTTGTACTGAGCAAGTGCTTCGATCATTGATTGCATTACACCACTTTGATAAATGTGATATTCAAGTTCTTCGTACTTGCCTGAATCCAACATATCAGCTAAACTACGTAGTTTGTTACCGAGATTACTTTGTAAACTAGTTTCACTGTGTGTGCCCAGCCCGCCTTTTGGCAAGATGTCAACAGTGTCGCCCTTGTTAATAATAGTTGTTTCGTCAACTGTTGCTGGTGTTTTGTCGCCTAGTACTGTTGAAAAAATTTCTTTAGCTTTGTTAACAATTGCCGGGCTTGAATCTCCATACAAGCTTTTAACAAGATTGGTTCTCTCGCCGTCACTCATAATTGGCCATTTAGCACGTATCTCGGTAGCACTACTCATTCCTGGTCCAAAGCTTACAGTCGGCAAGTAAGTCATAAACCCATGTTGTGTCATTGGTTCCGGTTTGCGTCTGTTGAGTGGTTGCAAGTAAGCTCTACTACCGTCTTTCTTCACACCACCTGGGAGAGGTGTTACGCCGCTGTCTTTATCAGATCTAACAAAAATAAGTTGTGTGTCTGCTGGATCATAATGTTGTGTAATTTCTTGAGGACGAAAAGGTGACTTAACTTGGATAAATCTATGCTTGGGTATGCCGGCAATTTGCGCTAGCTGTTGTTTTAGCCTGAACGGAAAAGGTCTTGCAGCTTGGTCATCAGTTGCAGCAATATACACATCAGCACGGGGAAACGCTTCAACTGCGGCATCGTACAATGCTTTGTGTCCTGCGTGAAATGGATGAAATCCACCTGGAATGACGACTAATTTTTTTAACATAGTATTCTTATTCTTCCTAATAACTTAGCGTGATCGGCCCAATTTCACCATCTGTGAATTGACTAACAATTGCACGTAACCAAGTAAACTTTCCGTAAATTGTAATACTGTAATCTGTAGTAATCGCAGTTGATCCGTCAACAGCACTATCACCAGGGAAGGTATACACATTAAACCATTCACTGTCCACCGTTGGGTCTGTGTCTAAACTTGCTTGTATAGTTACTAACCCAGGAAAATCGTCAGCAATAAATCTTACACTCTGACTGTTACCTTGCCCTTGATAATAACCCACTGCTTTTTGTCGCTCTCCAGTTATAACTGAAGTGCCGCTGTGGACTGTTTCTGGAATTAGTACAAGGTTACTGGATTTCATTTTATTCTGCTTTGATTACTTCTACTAGCACACCGCTCTGCGAGTTTTCGTTTGCTAGTTGTGAAATTACTGCTTCGAGTTGTGCAATAATTTCATCATTGAGAAGTTCCGTAGCAGGTGAATCATCCTTGACTAGTTCGCTTACTGTGATTGCTATAGATGTTGAGTTTATCTTTGCCATAATGTTATTTATCGCTTGATTAACATTAGCGGTTCATTCAATTTAGCTGGGCAAATTAGTTGCAACATGGTTAAGAATCCTAAGTTGTCGTGATCTATAAAATAGTTTGATTGTATATAGTGGTATCCAGGCATGTGCACAAGAAAGTGCAATAGTCCTGGTCCTATTCTTATATCACTTTGATTGAGTAAGAAATTAGCCAACTGTTCTTTGTCAGCTGCCGAAATACGTTTGTTTTTAAAATAAGTTCTGTAGTCGTGATTTGGATTTTTTAATACAAGAGTGTTTGCAGACCTTAGTTCAACTTGAGCAAAACTTGCTACTCTTAGATATTCTAGACTTTTAATCTCTTCTACTAACGTTATATCATTGGTGTATATGTGCCCACGATGGCGCTGTGTTACTATTTTATATTCCTTGCTTATATTTTCAATAAAGTATAAGAATTCGTGTAGTTGAACAATGTCGCCAGTGGGTCCATAAAAATCTGCACCAGCACTGTACAACGACTTCCAGGATCGGAAATCTGTCCTGTATTCTCTGTCTTCTCGATTTTTAAAAATTGAATCAATCTGTGTATGAGACTTGTAGCGAACCATATGAACATCAGGCATTGCAAACCCTATTGCATATTTGTATTTGCCATAGTATAAACTAGCTCGGCTAATTGTTTCAGTCTGAAGCATTGTCATCTTTAACTACTACTACACCGTTTTCATTTACTTCAGCACTTGTTGGATTACTTTTAGGCTTGCTAGTAAGCACAACTTCTTGATTTTCCCATTCAGCTGTGATGTGACAATTTTTTAATTTTTGAAACAAAATTTTCTTACTCAACGGCACTTTAATCAGCTCGTCTATTTTACGCCCCAATGGACGAGCACCCATCAATGGATCGTAACCAACTTCTACTAGATGATCGGTTAATGTTTCGGATATAATGAGATTGATGTTTTTATCTTTTAGACTAACACGCAAATCATTAGCAAACTTGGTAACAATTTTCTTGATTGCTAGTTTTTCCAATGACTTGAATTTAACAATAAGATCTAATCTGTTTCTTAATTCAGGCTTGAAGTAATCCTTAACTGCCTTGTCTTCGCTGCCTGTTTTGTTCAAGTCTTGACCGAATCCGATGTTGTTGTTTTCGTTGTCACGTGAACCTAGATTTGATGTTAAGATAATAATACAATTTTTAATATCCACAATTTTACCATTGGCACCTGAAATTTTACCTTCATCCATCATTTGCAAGAAGATATTTGACACATCTGGGTGTGCTTTTTCAATTTCGTCAAACAACAACACACTGTAAGGGTGTTTACTTACATCGCTAATAAGTTTCCCGCCGCCAAGGTTGCTGTCATCATATCCAACAAAGCCGGGAGGTGCACCGAGTAAACTACTAACTGTGTGCTTGTCTTGGTATTCACTCATATCGTAACGCAACAATTCCATGTCTAGGTTGTTACTGAGTAATTTAGCAAACTCAGTTTTGCCTGTGCCAGTTGGGCCTAGGAACAAATATGCGCCCATTGGGCGATTAGGTGCACCAATGCCAGCATAGTTAACATAAAGTCTGTCTAACACTTCGTCGACTACATGATCCTGTCCGAATAGTTTTTGTTTAACATGCGAATTAAGCTCAAGAATTTTATTACTCATATCGCCGGCAATCTTAGTTTCCGGTATATTGGCAACTCTTGCTACCTGCGTTTCGATTGCTGATTCAGTGACTACAAGTCCCGATATGTCTTTTACACGTTCAACAGCACATGCAGCATCAATTAAGTCAATGCTTTTGTCAGGATTTTTCTTATCATTCATGTAGCGAGTAGCCAGATCGACAGCTTTAATAATTGCGTCTGGGTGTATTGCTACATTATGAAAGTCTTCGAACCTTGACTGCAACCCTTGTAAGATTTTAATTGTTGTTTTTGTGTCTGGCTCGTCGATGCTGACTCTATAGAATCTTCGCATTAGTGCACGATCTTGCTCAAAGCTTTCGTAGAATTCTTCCCAGGTAGTACTTGCAATCACTTTAATATTACCTTTAGTAATTGCTGGCTTGATCATATTAGCAAAGTCAAGACTGCTACCGCTACCGCTGCCAGCACCTTTCATAGTGTGTGCTTCGTCGATAAACAAAATACAGTTTTTCTTTGATTCAAGTGCAGCAATAACATCTTTTAGCTTTTCTTCAAAGTCTCCTCGATACTTTGAACCGGCAAGCAAACTACCAATTTCCAATCCCCATACTTCAAATCCTTGAAGAAATTCAGGTGTTCTATTGTCTTTGATCATAGTGGCTAGTCCTTCGGCAATTGCAGTCTTGCCTACACCTGGATCGCCGACCATCAACACATTACTTTTAAATTTCTTAGCTAGTACTGTGATTATATCGTTTAGTTCGTTGTCACGCCCAATCACTGGTTCGAGCTTGTTGTCGTTTGCTAATGCAGTAATGTTAGTACAATGTTCTTTGAGGATGTCGTTGGCTCGGTCTGATGCCATTTCGCCATCTCCTTTTCCTTGATAGTGTTCTGTCCAGAAATTCACAAAATCTTTTTTGAGTACACCATGTTTAAGCATAAAGTAATGTGCATGACTGTTAGTTTCTCCCATGATAGAAAGCCACAAGTCAATTGTAGTCATAGTACGTCGACCGCCAAACATCACCTGCGTTGATGCACGATTAAACACTCGTTCTAATGCATTGGTTTTTTTAGGCTCGCTGGACTTGGTTACAACTGGAAACTTCAATGACTCAAGTGTGTCTAAATGAAACTCTAGATCTTCATCAAGGCCCTCAGGACTTACACCAAATTTGTCGATACAGCTCCAAAAAGGAGGATGCCGTAGCAGTGCTAGGCACAAGTGTTCAGTGGTCACATATGCATGATCTTTTTTATTTGCAAGTCTAGTTGCATCAATGAGTATTGACTCAATTTCTGGATTTAATTGCATAATATTCCTTTAGTTTACACTGTTATTTATTTTGGTTGTTTTTTAGTATTCTTATCACTTCTTCGGGTATATTTTCCGGCATTGTTGCTTTTAATTTTACAAATATATCACCTGTATTGTGTCCTTGTCGTTCAATGCCTTTGTTGTGCATTCGCATAACACTCCCAGGTTTGGTCTTAGGAGGAACAGTTAACCCATATGTACGCCCTAGTATATCTGTAATAGTCAGTGTGCAACCTAGTATCAGTTGCCAAAAATCAACAGGCTGTTCAATGTGCAAGTCAAGTCCGTCTCGATGCCATTTGTTATGAACAAGTACTCTAAAAGTCATAACCAAATCCAATCCACTAGGACCTAACTTGGGATACCTCACATGTTCGTTGTCAACTACACCCTTGGGTATATCAATTTCGATACTGTGGGGGCCTGTGTGTGTTTGCACAGCGAATATCTTTTTTCCGCCTTTAACTGCGGTCGGCAAGTCAATGGTTATACTCATCCGTGTATCCATTGGTCGGCGATTACCTTGCTGCCTTGGTCCAAACCCTGTGCCCATGCGTTGCCCAAATATCTCAAAAATACTATCAAAGTCAAATGGGGTACTTTGTTGCCTAAAACCACTAGGTCCTTGTGATCCTTGTTGCTGTGGGTTAGCAGTACCATAGCGGTCATATGCTGCACGTTTTTGAGGATCTTTTAATGTGTCGTAGGCATCATTGATTTGTGCAAATTTATCAGCATCACCACCTTTATCTGGATGATGTTCCATGGCAAGTTTACGATAAGCTTTTTTAAGCTCAGCTTCATTGGTGTTTTTAGTTACACCTAATGTTTTGTAAAGATCTGACATTATGTTATTTTACGTTAAAGTTTAGACAATGTCAAGTGATTAGTCTACAGTTAACTCTGGATCGGCATAAAATTCTTCGTAGTAAATAATAATTTGTTTTTGCTGTTCGATGTAGCGTTTTAGTTCTGCAAAATTCAAACCAATGTTTTCGTAGTCCTTGACACTTAATGCTACATACACAAGGTCACCATTCTTGTTTTTAAACTTTTCAACAAACTCGTCATAGTTTTCTGCTGTAACAACATAGATTTTCACATCACTGATTTGTACAGCCTTGGGACGAGCTACAATCGGCGCTGTAGTGCGCACAGTATTAGTTACTGTTACTATCTCCGGTTCCTGCCTCAGACTGCAACCCATCAGGGTTAGTAATGTTGCGGAAATCATCCCATAAGTTATCAGTTGCATTTTGCATCCTCAATTCAATTGGCCCAGGTTTCTTTGTTGCCAATGCTGTTAAGTCGTGTTTTCTTAGAGTTGCACGAAGTTCATCCCCGTACTCTTCTGCTGATTGTAAATTCTTTTGTAGTGTTGCATTAAGCTCTGCGTTGCGCACAGCTTCGGCTTGTAAAGTAGCAATACTAGCTTCGCTAATTTGTATTGCTACTTCCATTTTTGCAATATTTTCTTGTGCTGTTTGTAAATCGCTTTGTAGTTTTTGTATGTAGAGGTAGCCTACACCAATTCCTGCAAGCAAACTTATTACCAAACCGATTCGAACAGCACTAAACATGTTTATCCTAGTAGTTTCTCTAATGTTGCAGGTCCAGCAATGCCGTCTGCTACTAGGCCGTTTGCTGTTTGCCAAGATTTAAGTGCACGTTCTGTGCCTGGCCCAAATGCACCGTCGGCGCCAATGCCTAATGCTTCTTGCATCATTTTAACACCTTGGCCTTTGCAACCTTTACGTAGTACACCGATGTCATCCACGTCAAAGTCATCATCGCCTGCATCATCTGCTAGTGATACTGGGCTACCAAATACTTGCATTGCTTTTGCATAACGCTGTTGTCTGTCTGCGAGACCAATGTTACCACCATTAATTTTCTTGGTCATCTTTACAACATCATCTGTATCAGCAATACTATTTAGATTGTTTGCATCCCAAAACCAACAAGCTGACTCTACAGCACCCTTTGGTGTTGCAACATATGCTGCCGCTTGTTCTGCTGTCATGTCTACTGTAGCACCAAAACGTGTATAGTTTTCACGACCTGTTAGTTGTTTTAGTCCCCGCCCACGGAATAACCAACCGTCACCTTCATTTACGTTGCCCATCTTGTACTTACGGAATTCATCCATATACACATAGTTTGCAATCTTCTCTGGGTTACGAGCATATTCTGCTGCATTACGCTTAGGTGCTGCACCAAAGTAACGACCAAACACTGCATTGAGTGCCTTTTCGCTGTAGTTTAAATTTTCAGACAAACTACGAAAGTTATTTGATTCGTGCGCACATTGGCTAATAAAATGTGCTGCTCTTCTAGCAGTATTAATCCCGTACTTAGGCATTACTGCAACCAGAGCCTCATGCCATGAATCCACATCTTTATTTCCAGGTATTAATTTAGCTAGATGATCTTTTTGTAGTTCAAAACTCATTTTTATATATCCTCTATTATGTAGATATTTATATGTTTCGTTTGCACCGAAACAAGTTATCGCTGTCGCTCAAACTTCTTGTTTTAAAATGATAGAAGATAATAATATTATTTTATTTCATGTAGATCGTTTCAGTCAGACGGAACCTGTTACGGTCCCATCATCTCAAAGATAAACTTCATGTGAGTCTTATCCAGCCGAGAACTTGGAAGTAGGTGTTTATTATACTGCTACACACTGGGCTCTGACCTTTCCCAACCTACATCGACATATGTAACATAAAACGTACATTAACTGAGTTAATGTGCAGTTTATAATACATTACCTCTCGCTTCGTTCCTGTGCAAAGAGTTTTTGTGTGTAATGTGCAGTTTTTCGATAGCCAACATGCTATCTACGTCAACCAGTGAGCCCAATTGGTTTGATGGCTTCCACACTGTGGTGTGTTGATCAACGTGTTACGTGTGCTCCTATACGGTAGCCTTTTCCACAGCGGAATTACTAACTGGCCCGCCAACCTTGTGTGTTGGATTATTAAAGATGTAATTTGTTTTTTATTATATAATCTGCTGCGGCTGCATGTGCATCTTCTAATGGGTGCCCATTTGGGCCGCATTTGAAATTGTTAAAATGGCTCCATTCAAGAAACGTATGACCTTCAAACTCTACTATATATGGAAGCACTTGATCGTGTAACCGATTGATTGATTGAGTCCAGGAACGTCTGGACGGTAATTTTGAAAAGTTGTTTGTACGAATATTGTTAATTTTAGATTTATAACTTGGATCTAAACAAGTCATGATAAATTTAATATTATTTTGTTTCAACAAGTGAATAGTACTGTGTATCTGTTGTAAATTTCTATGCAAATTCCAAATGTCACTGTCGAGGTTTTTATAAAAATAATGATTTAGATTATCTTCGTGCCGTGGGTGTGTTGATGTCCACATATCACTGGTATTGTTAATGTAGTCAAATCTCTCAAACCAAGTCCAGTTTACAATAAGCACATTATCTTGTTTAATGTCTGTACTAGATACAAAACTTATCCATTGATTACCACGACCGCCGATTGCAACAGCATCATAATCAATGTTTAACGACTTTGCAATTAATGCAGGCCATGTTGTTTGACTAAAGTCGCTAACATCCGCGGTGCAATCCGCTAGTTCGTCCCCGCGGGTGAAGCTATCACCAACAGCAAAAACACCTTTATAAAGCATTTACATTCCAGCGTTGTTTAAGAGGTTTCTAATATCGTCTGCTTTGCGTTTGTTGTATATAGTCTTAGTAGGAAGCCCGGACGCAATTCTCATTTCATTAAGTTCAAATTGTTCACGTTCTCTATACACTTGTGGACTCTGGGGTACTAGGTTGTTGTAAGTTTCGATTGTAAAAGGATACTCTTCGCCTTTGTATCCTAATGTCCAATTGTCACCTTCGTATTCAGTTAGTGTGTTAAAATCAGACAGCAACGTTTCCAAGTTGTCACCTGTGTAACTTCTGCGTTTCATTTCGACATAGACTAGATAACGGTTTGGTTTAACTTCGCCAGGGCTCATGTCAGCATCTAGTACAAAGTCATATCCTTTTTCGAACCAGTTAACCAAGTCAATGGCCGCCTGGCGATCTCTTACATAAAAGCTAGCAACAACAATTTCATCATCGTCGCCCATTTTAGATGAAAATTCGTCGATGTAAACTGTATTTTTCATCAAGCCAGATAAATCTTTGTATCCTAACCCCTCATTGAGATTAAATTTAGACATCATCTTGCTCCATCTCTTCCTGTGAATTTTGATCCATAACTTGCTGCTGATCAAGGTCTTGTGAATATGCATCGTCAAGGTCTTGTAAGTCTACAGTTTCATCTTCAATTTCAACAGATCCAGTTTTAATATCACTCATTAGGCTTCTAGGCATAATAACTTCTACTAGCCACACAGGCTTCTCAACAAGTTTAGCAACCTTTGTGCCAGGTTTAAAATCACTAGCACTTTTCATCTTCGCTGGAACTTTCATTGTAGTTTTCTTCCAGTATACTTCGCAATCAAACGGCAGCAAACGCATTGCACCACGTGGATCAGGCATTAACTGTGACGGCCACAAAAATGTACATGAAGTTTTATAAGGACCTTGATTTGGTCCAGCAACTAGTTCACCTAACTCCCAATTGCGAAAAGCAAAAATATCAAGCTCATTGAGAACTCTTTCAAAGTCTAGCAATATGTTCATACTGCCGTCACTCATGTAGATGCTTTTAATATTATCAGCAATCATCCAGTAGTCCTGGTCGTTTTTAAAAATATCTGAATCTAGTGTTTTCATAACTGTATTTAGCACAACTGGCAGTATGTGGAAATTTGTGGATTGCTTTTGTCCGTCTTTTATTTAGTGTCGCAGCATTTGTTATCAGTCCTGTTATATTGTAGTGGTATACGGGTTTAAGTATTAGTGAGGGTAGCAAACATTGAGACAAAGGAGATACAATGTCGAGAGCCAAACGCAAAGCAAAATATCAGCCGCGGGAAGACAACACTATAAACTTTAATCAAGCGATTAAAAATCGCAACATTGAGCTCAGACCTAAGTCACTCAATCAAGAAAAACTCATCTTAAATCTACTAGACGAATCACAGTCAATTGTGGTTGCAACTGGCCCAGCTGGTACAGGTAAAACTTATCTGGCTATGTTAGCAGCAATCAAAGCTTTTAAAGCAAAAGAGTGTGAGCGTATTATACTAACACGCCCGGCAGTAGGTGTTGATGATGAAAAACACGGGTTCCTTCCAGGAGACTTAAACAGTAAAATGGAGCCATGGACACGCCCATTATTTGATGTGTTACGTGAATACTACACGACCAAAGACATTGAACGCATGCTCGAGTCCCAAACTATTGAAATTTCGCCACTAGCATTTATGAGAGGACGAACGTTTAAAAATGCATACATTGTTGCAGATGAAATGCAAAACGCAACTCCTAGTCAAACAAAAATGTTGATGACACGCATAGGAGAAAACAGTAAAATTGTAATCACCGGAGATGTTGAACAAGCAGATCGTAAAACATCAGACAACGGATTAATTGACTTGTGTACAAAATTAAATGCAAAACCTAGCCCAGGTCTAGCTGTATGTTACATGACTAAAACAGATATACAGCGCCATCCAATTATTGACACTGTATTATCTTTGTACTAAACTTAACGAAAGGGAAAGGGTGTAATTATTACACCCTTTCATAATTCTTAGCTACCAGTGGTTAGCTCAAGTGTGCCATCTTCACCGAATACAAAGTCTTCGATGTAACAATGATGTGTGCCGCTTTGCTTGATGCAGCTATCAGCAGCCAACCAAAGCGACTTAATTGTGCCGTCGATTGCCCACGAGCTAACTTGCATCATTGTGTTGTTAGTACCGTCACGCATGTCAGCCATCAACTCTTCGTTTGTTGCGTCAGGGCGTACAAATTCGTAAGTTACTTTACGCATCTTTTTAACAAACACTTCAAAGTCTAAACCTTTTGTGCCGAAATCCCACATGCTCCAAACTGAGTTAACGCCTAGCTCTTCTTGCAAATCAACAAAGTGCTCACATGCTAATGTATCAGTGTCAACATCTTGGAATTTTACAGTTTGATCTAACATTGTTTACTACCTTTGTTGCTTAACTTATACATACACTATAACACGGCTCTTAGGCTGTGTCAACCCCTAATTTAAAAAACCAGTTCTTCAATGTAGAACCTTCAGCACTGTATAGAGAGTTGATAAAATCGTTCATATTAAGCTCCTACTAATTCTGCGTATTTTACACCAGTACGGCGAGACATTGCGAAAAAGAACCCCTTCGCTTTAGCGTGGGTCTCAAACGTTTTTTCTAATACAGCGTAGTTGTAAAAACGATATTTGACAGTGTACATAGTGATTCTCTTTTCTCTGTTGCTATACATATAATATACAGTAAGATGTCTTACTTGTCAACCTTTTTTTATGAGGACCTCATAACCTAGTACAGTTTCTACATATCCATTGCCATACTCACCAGCAATAGCCAATATGAGTTGCTCACGTGGTTCTGTATCCATATTATCCATTTTAGCGGTAACACCATCAAGGTCATCCGCATTCATCATCCACTGTACTGATTGGAAATCATTTAGATCATCTTTATATAGATCTGCAAGGGATGTGCCTTGTGCCTCTACATAATAGCTATAAGTTTCATCGATAAGTTTCTGAATAGACATGTTGTTGCCCTCTTTGTTGTTACATATACTATAGCACAAGTGCGCTACAGTGTCAACCCCTAAGTTGAAACTATTTTATACATACGCCCAAGCTAGTATCTCCAATCTCCCCGCACGGCCTTATTGACATCGCCGCTCTGGTTTGATTGAAACTAACATCTCCTTAGAGATAGTGCTTTTAGGTGGCCTGCCCTCTGCACAGACGTATGTATGAAATGGTCTCCTTAGTCTAAATCACAAACCCATTTGTTGTTTTTGAACTGTGCTACAAGCACATCTCCTGGAAAGAATGGGCTTTGGATTGCTGCTATTGGCTCGGAAGTAACAGGATGGATATCAATTTTAACAAGCTTTACAGATTTAATGCCTTCATCTGTTTTATACCCGTTGTTAACAAAGTGTACATTCAAGTCTTTCATTTTCATTCCTCACTTGCTTAACTTATACACATTTATAGCATATAAGAAATCAGTTGTCAACCGGTATTTTACAAAATTGCACTATTTATTTTTACGAGATCGACGTGCTTTGGCGTATTCGTTTTCAAGCTTGGTAGTAACAGTTTCTTTTACTGCCTTACGTTTTGCACGGGCTGCTTCGCTCTTACGAATACGTTCAGCTGCGGCCGCACTAGTTTCATTGTCTAAATTGCTCATAATAATTCCTCACAGGTTAAACATTGGGTGTAATATTAAATCTTCAACACGATCAAACTGCAATGTACCATTGCTTACAATCCATTCATTGCCGTTCCACAAGTAGACTAATTCGCAATTTTGTTCGGACATCCTAGTAACATATTCGTCAACATCTTCAAACGTTTTAGGTTCAATATTAGTTTCGCCAGTGTCACGACCATAGTATACACTACTATCAATATCTTTTCCTAAGCTACTCACGTCACCGAGTGCAATTAGTGCTTTGATCTTTTCAATACCTTGATAGTTAAAAAACAAGATTTTACCGTTGTGTGCCAAACCACCGTCCCAGTGACAATAGATAGCAGTAACTTTGCCTGATGCTGTTTTATAACCAATTGCTGAACGTGTTGCCATTATACATATTCCTTGTGATTGCGGATAAACCATTTCTCTACTACAGGCAATCCATATTCGTCCTCGTCTACTACAATAGCTGCTACAGTTTTACGAACATTAGCAAATCTCCAACCATTGTCATTGATCTGTGCCCCACCGACCCAGACCTTGTGCGGAAAGTCCTCGCCTAGATGACTGTTCAAAGGTTCATCATTCACACTATATTCGAATGTGTTGCCTGCGCTTTTTTCAACAAACGCCCCAATTGGATTTTTAGTGTAGGTATAATATGCCATCTCTTACATGCTCCAATAAGTTTCGCTCGCAGGGCTCATGTGCGCCGGGGTGTTCACTGGTTGTGAGAACTTCTCACCGTTCATCATACTCTTTACAGTACGACTCTTCTCAATGTTCTGATGGAAGAACGCACTGGCTGCGATACCATAACGGAACTGTGGGTCGTTTACAGTTTCCTTAAGGTCTGCTCTGTAGCGTTTGCTCATACGTGTTAGTGCAGCTTTTGCGGCGCCTAGTGTAGCGTATGACTTGCGGTGGTCGGGGCGGACCTCGCCTGTGCGTAGGTCTAGTTTTCCCATAATCAAAGTTGATGAACGTTCGTAAATGTAAAACATTGTAGCTCTCCGTTTGCTTAACCCC
>Ga0206128_1001774_pt1 | contig 20511 bp, 12 predicted proteins | sample Helgoland_Spring_7_FD_148601 | JGI IMG/M metagenome (GOLD analysis project Ga0206128, IMG submission 148601) | Pelagic subsurface seawater microbial communities from Kabeltonne, Helgoland, North Sea - Helgoland_Spring_Bloom_20160426_1 | ecosystem: Environmental > Aquatic > Marine > Epipelagic ... | reverse complement strand
CACCCAACTACAATAACTGAAACTTCCGCAGGTGAAACGGCGCTAGCAAAGAAAAGATCGTCTTTAAAGGATTGGTTCGCTAATGAATGTCAACTTAATAAAAGATGTCCATCTTCATCTCTTCTTCCAGAAACAGCTGACTCTAATGCTCCCGGTAGTGGGGGTCACCCTGGTTACACACGTGGATTTTTCAATGCTTCGTGTAGATCTGATGGAGCGAAAAATGATTATTGTCGTTTTGTAGGGGAACCACGCGATATTAATGATACTGATGAAGAATACCTCGCCAAATCCAAACGTTTATGGTTATCATGTGTTAGTCCCAAATCTCCGTCTATGATAAAAGCAGACGGGACTAATACTCCAGAGGGATGTAATAATAAATACCCAGGAAGAGAAGAAAAGTTCGGATGGAGTCTTTCGGATATAGATAATGTTGCTGCTAAAACGGAATTTAAAGTAGATAACAGAGGACTTCCTGTTGACGAGGGGGAGGATGCCATAGCAGGAGAGGCAGAAAAAGGACTTCACTCATTCTTTGAAGATATTTGTTCTCGTATCCCTTGTCAAGATAATCTCGCCCTCCGCGATAATTGTGCATCTTTAAATGCAAATCAAGTATTAAAGGAGACATGTGAACAATCTGTTATGAATGATCCCGATGGTGGTTATAGGCAATGTATTTTAGATAAAACCGAATCCGATACAGGGACATGCAAACCGGCTGATAATAAATGTAATATGATATCATCATAATTTCTTTTATTTATAATTCATATCATTAAACTAACTTTATTTTAAATTTTTAATATAATATATTTATAATATATATATATGAAACTTTTTAAAGATATATCTTTTTGGTGTATAGTCCTGACAATTGTTGTCTTTATGGTTGTCCACCATTTCTTAAGTAAAGGTCAACTAATTGAAGGCAATACAAATGATGAAAAGTGTGGAGCAGGAAGCGATCCGTATATACCATGTTGTTGGTATAATATGTGGCAGGATGTTGAAGGGACTGAAAGTCAACCACACGGAACACTCAATGCAGAAGAAAATTTAAAAACAGATGGTACTGTGTATCTACCACTAAGTATGAGTGGTGAGACCCCTGTAAGATCAGAGGATGTAACCAACGGTACATGGCAAGAATGTCAACAACGTTGTAAAGATACCACAGATTGTGTATACTTCAATAGTTTTCCGGATGGTAGTTGTTTTATAACAGATGGAAGAGATGGAGAACAAATAGGTATAAACAGAAATACCGGTGGACCGAGTGAAGATTCAACTGAAAAACCTACCCACTCTGGGAGAGCATTAGCACTTCGGGAAAATATCCCCGAAACTCAACGAACAGGATTAAATCAATGTAAGTGTGCTGCGGCGGGTGAAGAACCTGACGACGGTTGGTCTGAAACAGGGGCCCTAATTGATCAAAGTGCGTTGCAATATGGGAATAATCGGAGTGGGTCTGATGTTGATTGTGAGTCAAATCCCGAAGATAGTAGTTGTGATGCTTATGGACAGAGTATCCCTAGCACCATAGATCCTGCTCAAGCAACACACTTCAGGTGTCTTATAAAGTCGGAAGTTGACAGACACTTGAGTGATAAAGCGACGAATTTAGGTATGGATATTAGTGGTTTTGATAGTAATTCCGATGACTTCCAAAGTTCTATTCGCGGTGCCATGTTAAACCATATTTCTATAAGAAAATCACAAAATCCACCATTGGAGGAGAACGCCTCTCAAAGTGATCTAGACGCTGCTATAGCAAGAGATATCGCACTAAGGGATAAATACAATTGTCCTATGGATAGTTGTAGACATACCGAACTTCAACAAAAAAAACTAGCCCTCCGTGCCGAATATAACCTTGATGTGGATGCGAGTGAAGATGAACTAGATCGGGCAATAGATATGCGAAGTGATATCCTCTCTCAGTACGGTATTGAGGGGTCTGATACATGGGAGAGTGATCTTGCTGCGGCGATGAGTGCTCAAAATGCGAGTATGATTGAAATGGATCGGGTAAAATATTGTGGTAATACTGATTGTGATAGTACAACACTCGCAGAAGCAAAGGAAACTTGGAATTCTCAACGTAGACAATATAATTTACCCCGTGATGCAACATCAGAAGAACTACAAGCTGCTATAGAAGCAGCAAACCTTTATAATTTTATAGATGAAGGTGAATCATTCGTATTTAACAATTGTGGTAAAATCGGATTCAATGGTCCAACACTAAACAATTGTATTAGTGAATACGGGGCGAATATTCCTTCAGATGATACTAATTATTTTAATGTTATTGGAGAAGGTAAGGTTAATGGGATACAACTTTGGACAGTCCCTACTACCGGTATTTATGATATAGAAGCATTTGGTGCGTGCGAAGGATATTGTAATGGACGAGGAACAGCCGGGTTTGGAAAAGGTGCCCATGTTCAAGCAAGATTTACATTAAATAAGGGAGATAAATATATGATATTAGTTGGACAGAAGGGGACTCCCGGAAACACAAGTGGTGGGTGGCAATCGGCGGGAGGAGGAGGAGGGACATTTATGGTAAGAGGTGAAGTGCCTGGTGACGCAACATTAGGTGATGTTTTAATTGTTGCTGGTGGAGGCGGAGGATCAGTCAACGCAAGTGGAAACAGCACTACCGATCCTGGTCAAGATGGTGGAAATGCTAATATTAACGATACCAGTGGAGGGGCGGGGGCAGGAAATGGTGCTGGTGCGGGAGGTGGTTTCGCTGCGAATGGTAGTGGGTGGATTAATTCTTATGGTAAGGCATTTAAAACAAGTGGTCAAGGTGGTAACGCTTGGAACGCGACATCTTGGGGAAGTGCCCGTTGTATCGAGAAACGAGAAGCCCTTCAAGCGCTAGGAGATGACAACCAGCAATATAATAGTATCATTTCTGGTGAAGTAAACGGGTCAAGTATATGTCATGGACTGGGACATGGAGGTTTTGGAGGAGGTGGAGGAGGAGGAGGTAATCCTGGAGGAGGTGGTGGAGGGATATCTGGTGGTGATTACGGGGCAATATCTTCTGGGAGTGGATACAATCATGGTGGTAGAGGGGGTAGTTCCCATATAAATTTAAGTCTTGCCGAAACTAGTAGCGAAATATTCCATGATTCCGACAATACTGAACATGGATCTCTCAAGGTTACTCTAATAAGTAAATCAAGTAATCAAGGTGGTGATTCTGATACTTCTACTGGTCAATACTCGGATACTATAACTTTACCGATGCCTCAAGAACCTACCACATCACAAGCATCGGGAGGGAGTGTAGATTGTTCTGATAAGGTATTTTTAGGGGTAGCTGATACAATAAGACATAATGGTCATAATTCTTCTTGGGGGAATAGTATGATAGCGAGTCAAGGGAATATAAATGGGGATGAAGGTATTAAATGTGATGATTATTATTATTATAAACCCAACACAATAAGTGATCTAGAAACCGATAAGGGTGGAGGATGGAGTAACTCAGTGCGCGAAGATGGAGAAGCAGAGGCCGGATTCTATACTCTTCAAAATTCGGGTATCTCGGGAGGAAACCAATGTACAAACTGGTCAGTAAGGGTTAATCATTCTTCTAAAGTAAATTATACTTGTTCAGACCAGGGACCTAAAGAGTTAACTGATCCTAATTTTGGTGCGGCGGGTGCTATCTTACAGGGTTTGGGTAGTTCTCTAGATCCAGGTAGTCCCTTAGATTCAGATAGTTCCTTAGATTCACATAGTTCCTTAGATTCAGGTAGTCCCTTAGATTCAGATAGTTCCTTAGATTCAGGTAGTCCCTTAGATTCAGAGGAAGAGTATACTATTACAACATGTGGTATTTCGGGTATGAATCCACCAACAGCAAGTGCATGTTCTTCATTGACAATTCCTAATAAATCATCTGTCCACTCTTATAGTGATGGAATACATACATTTACTTTCCCAAGTAATGGAGTTTATTCTATTGAAGTTGCGGGAGGAGCGGGTGGTTACCCTAAGGATTCTTTAACCCTTACATCGGATTCCGCACATCCCCATGGTCATGGTGCTATATTGAAAGGTAATTTTACATTTTCACAAAATGATCAAGTTAAACTATTGGTAGGTCAGAAAGGTATTGAAAATACTAAAGGCAACACTGCCAATGGAGGAGGAGGAGGAGGAGGTGGATCTTTTGTTTGGAAAGAGTCTTCTGGAAGATCGAATGCGACGCTGTTAATTGCTGCTGGTGGAGGTGGGGGTAGAGCTATACATAATCACTCTTTATATGGAGGAGGTGAAAATGGTTCTTTAGGAGAAGACGGTACAATGGGAATACCCGTTTATAGAAGTCCTTCTGGTAAATCCCTACCAAACCTAGACACCAGCGAACGGAGCACTTACAAAGGAGTCCCTGGTACAGGTGGGGAAGATGGGACAGCACCGAGTGGAAAAATTGCTAAGGGGTGGCGTTCTATTGTTACAAGTAGGTCTATGAATGGAGAAACGAGGAATAACGGTAATGGTAGTGGTTTTGGAGGTGGTGGTTGTTCTAGTAACCATGCTGGAGGAGGAGGAGGAGGATATTCTGGTGGAGGTATTTTTAATTATAGGGGTGGGGCACCTGATAAGAGCTGTCGGACAGGAACCGAACAAAGGTGTACGGATACTTTAGGGGGTGGTGGTGGTGGGTCCTATTTTAATACAACTGAGAATGGTGGTAGTGGACGTGTTGATTCAAGTGATAGTAGTATTGGATATAATGATGGTAATGGATATATAAAGATCATTGGACCTTTATAATGTCCTTCGGGATCTTAAACCTTAATTTACCCAAGTAAATATGAACCATAGAAGTTGGGTGAGAAAATTATTTAATAAATTTTTTTAAGATTTTTAATATAATATATTTATAATATATATATGAAACTTTATAAAGATATATCTTTTTGGTGTATAGTCCTGGCAATTGTTGTAGTTATGGTTGTCCATCATTTTTTAAGCAAAGGACAACTAATTGAAGGAGCTACAAATGATGAAAAGTGTGGATCGGGGAGCGGTATACCCTGTTGTTGGTATAATATGTGGCAGGATGTTGAAGGGACTGAAAGTCAACCACACGGAACACTCAATGCAGAAGAAAATTTAAAAACAGATGGTACTGTGTATCTACCACTAAGTATGAGTGGTGGGAAACCAACTCCAGAAGAGCGCACAAAAGGTACATGGCAAGAATGTCAGAAAAGGTGTATTGATACCCCTGGATGTGTATACTTCAATAGTTTTCCGGATGGTAGTTGTTTTATAACAGATGGAAGAGATGGAGAACAAATAGGTATAGACAATGATACCGGTGGACCAAGTGAAGATCCAGAAGGAAAACCTACTCACTCTGGGAGAGCATTAGCACTCCGTGAAAATATTCCAGAAAGTAAAAGATTTGGATTAAATCAATGTAAGTGTGCTGCGGCGGGTGAAGAACCTGACGTCGGTTGGCCTGAAAAAGGAACACCCGTTGAAAAAAAGGCATTACAATATGGGGATAATCGTAATGGGTCTGATGTTGATTGTGCGTCAAATCCCGAAGATAGTAGTTGTGATGCTTATGGACAGAGTATCCCTAGCACCGTAGATCCTGCTCAAGCAACACACTTCAGGTGTCTTATAAAGTCGGAAGTTGACGGACACTTGAGTGATAAAGCGACGAATTTAGGTATGGATATTAGTGGTTTTGATAGTAAAGGTAAATACCAAGAGAATTTGAGTAAATCCATATTAAAACATATTTCGGAAAGAAAATTATATGGTCTTGATCCGGATTCTCCTCAGTCTGCTGTAGATAATAAAATAGAAGAAAAACGCTTATTGCGCGTGAAATATGGGTTACCTAAGGATGCTAGTGATACAGAACTAAAACAAAAACAAGAGGAACTCCGTGCGTTTTATGCGCCTCCACCTGAGGGTGGATGGACGGAAGAAAATTTAGAAGAAGCTATTATTAAAAGAGAGTTGTTGGCAGACTTATACGGAATTGATGCGGACTCGGGGGATTGGAACAACGATCTTGAAAAGGCTATGGAATTAAGGGGTAGTACTGTCAAACAAAGGGAACAGGCAAAATACTGTCCTACTAATCCAGAATGTAATGAGGGTGAACTCCAGATTGCTAAAGACGCATGGAATAAAATAAGGACTAACCTCAATCTCCCTATCAATGCAACAAATGAACAAGTTTCTGCTGCTATGCTCATGCTAAGGTTATATGAATTTAACACACATACCTTTACAAATTGTGGGAAAAACGGTCATATAGGACCAACATTAGCCGAATGTAGGGCTGCGTATGCCCCCGATGGAGCAAGTGACTCGGGTCCGGGCAGCTTCGCAAATACTGAATCTTTTTTTAATGTTACGAGAGAGGGAGTACAGGTTTGGACGGTTCCAATATCGGGGGATTATAGTATAGATGTATATGGTGCTCAAGGGGGTGGTGTTGAGTACGGTGATCGGGATGATAATGGTGGAAAAGGAGCCCGAATAAAGGCAACGTTTACATTAAACAAGGGTGATTTATACTGGATACTTGTTGGTCAGCAAGGGGGCAAAGCAACTGGTACGCGGGGCAATTATGGAGAATCTGGACAGCATCAAGGGGCCGGTGGAGGTGGTGGTTCATTTTTTGTGAAATGCCCTAATAATGAAGGGGACGGTAACATATCAGGTCCATCCATTACAAATACCGATTTACTTATTGCTGCCGGAGGAGGTGGAGGTAGCGGGAGTGCCTGGGGATCGCCTGCCTACCTTCCTGGAGAAAATGCTTCTGGTGAGAGCGTTACTGGCACTTTTTCTGGGGGTGCCACTATCAGTTATAATGCGGGTGGTGGAGGGGGATTTATGGAGGATGGTAATGGGACACATAAAGGAAAGGGGTTTAAAACAGACGGTGGAAGGGGTGGGGAAGGACAAACTTCATGGAACCCACCCTCTGATGGGGGATTTGGTGGTGGAGGTGGTGCTGGGGAGCACGCTTCTGGAGGTGGTGGTGGTGCTGGGGGTGGAGATGGTGGTATATATAATGGGGAAAATGCATATGGAAAAGCGGGTAGCTCTTATAGTTCTGTTGACACCTCCCTCCTCACGGAGGACGGTGCTAGATCAGGTCATGGTCAAATTATAATTACTCTAATAGAGGCAAGCTCCCCGGCTAGACCACCACAACCCAACACATTGGAGAATATATATACAGATGGTAGATGGTATATGCCCCTTAATGGTATTGATGGTGAAGAACAAACCCAGGCAGCAACATGGGAAGAATGTCGGGATAGATGTCTAGATACACCAGGTTGTAAATTCTTTAATAGATTTAGCAGTGGGGGTTGTCATATTACAGATGGAAGTGACGGACACGAATTCCGTCCTGGTAATCCAACGAGTCATTCCGGTTCTTCCACTTTCATGGAACGTGATGTAACTTTACCTATGAGTGAAGAAATATCTAGTAGGAATTATTCAGCAGCTACTGGGGGTTCTGTTGATTGTTCTGGATTAACATTTTTAGGGGTAGCTGATTCAATAAGACATAATGGTCATACTAGTAATTGGGGGACTAGTATGATAGATTCTCTCTCTCCAGCAGGAAGTAAACTTCAAGATTATATAACCAATGGACAGGATATTCCATGTGATAAGTATTATTATTATAAACCCCACACATTAGTTAATCTGAAAACCGAAGATGGTGGCGGATGGTTTCAAAGTATTGGAGATAATGGTGTATCGCCATCAGGTTTCTATACCCTTCAAAGTATTGGTGGTAAAAATTGTACAAACTATGCTGTAAGGACTAATGATTCTAATATAGCAGATTATGCTTGTTCTGACCAAAGTTCAAGAAAGATAGAAGATCCAAGTATTCCCAATCCTTCAGAAGCGATTCTAAAAGGATTGGGAATTACATCTGATGATTAGAAGATATAATTTTAAATTAATTTTTTTTGTATCTATTAAGTATATATGAAACTTAAAGATGTTTCTTTTTGGTGTGTAGTTTTAGCGATTATAATTGCTATGACAGTTCATCATATATTAAGTGAAAATTTAATCGAAGGAAATACAAATAGTGATATTGATTTTCAACTTTTGGTTGAAAGAACCCCTGAAATAGATCTTAAAAATGAAGAAATTGCAAATCTAGAGGGTGAAATTGGTGATTTAAGGGGCGAAATATCAACATTACAGGACAATTTAAAAAATAGTCAAAGTATTACAGATCAAATTCAATTAGATGCTGCCACACCACCTATTCAGACAGATAATACAATAGATGAGGATGCTTCTGATATTATAGAACCAGATGAGATAATATTCCCAATTGATGATAGAGAACATATATATGAAATAACCACCTGTGGAAAAATGGGTAAAGATCCTCCTACTAAAGCTGATTGTGGTGGTAAACATGTTGAAGATTGGTTTAATGATCCTTCGTTATATAATTATGATGAAAATAAAGGAATACATCATTGGTTTGTACCTAAAACGGGTTCATATATTATTGAAGCGGCTGGTTCTTCCGGAGGGACTATTAAAGGGACTGAGGAGGAAGATGATATTGACGAACACCCTGGAAGAGGTGCTACCATGAGAGGTATATTTTATTTAAAAGAAGGGGAAAAATATAATATTGTAATTGGTCAGAAAGGGACAACTCCAAAGCATCAACGTGCGAATCCATGGAACGGTGGAGCCGGCGCTGGTGGAGGTACATTTATGTGGAAAGATAACGATATATCCGAAAAACCTCTCATTGTTGCTGGTGGTGGTGGGGGACAAGGTGTTTTCGGTCAAAAAATAAGTGGTCATGGTGGAGATGGTTCATTAATAGAAGATGGAACTATGGGTCCTTTAGTAAAGAAGCATTTTGACATACCCGATCCATCAAATCTCGTTAATAATTATGGAACTAATGGAAGGGGTGGTGGTGATTTTAGTAAACCTTTAAAAAAATCAAAAGGATGGATACATATACTTAACGGAGGAGATATTCGTGGTATTAATAATATGTATGGAAGTGAGAGTGGTTTTGGAGGAGGAGGTATTATGGCAACACACGCTGGGGGAGGAGGAGGGGGTTATTCTGGGGGTGGAAGTAAAAGATATGGATATTCTGAATCCAATACAATGGGTGGGGGTGGGGGTGGATCTTATTTTAGTTTGGATGGTTTTAAGAGGGAAGATTCTTCTGATGAAATATTGGATTATAATGAAGAAGATGGTTATTTAAAAATTAAGTTTATTAAAGACTATTTCTTTGTTGAAGGGAATAAAGTTAAATGTAAAGAATATGGTGGATATGAACCAGTTAATAAAGAGCAGTGTAAAGAGGGGTCTGAAGTATTGGGATTTGAATGGAAAACTGGTCCTAGAAGAAATGGATGGAATAATAATAATTGTGAAAAAGAATATTCTAAATGTGTTTGGAGGGAAGAATCTGATAATATTTTAAATAAAGGTTGTCCTTCATCTCGTAAAGTAGCTAAAGCAGATCAGGGTCTTATGTTTAATGAAAAATGTAGTGGTATGGATGGATATGGTACAAATGGAGTAGATAATATTTATAAAACCGTATGTGTTGCCCCTATAAAGGCACTTGGAGGTCAAGATGAAGCTCAAGATGAAGCTCAAGATGAAGGTCAAGATGAAGGTCAAGATGAAGCTCAAGATGAATCTCAAGATGAAGCTCAAGATGAAGCTCAAGATTCAGCGAACGACCCTTAAATTAGTTTAATATTTAAAATTTAATTCATAACTAGTTTTATATTATGGAAGAATTACCTAAAGTGTCTCTTATAACAATACTTCATAACTGGAGTAAATTTTGTAAAACCTTTGAACATAAATGGAATGTTCTTGATTATCCTAAAGAAAAATTAGAATGGATTATTATTGATACTTCATCGGAAGATCACTCTCATTTAATACCAATACACGATGAAATTTTATATATAAAATTAACGAGTGATGAATATTTGGATAAAATTAAATTTAAGAACGACGATGATAAAATAATATGGACTTACTTTGAAAAGACAAAAAGACTCCCTTATGGTTTTATGAGAGACTATGCTGTTGGTTTAAGTTCTAATGATTATATATTACATTATGATTTTGATACTATTTATGGAGCAAATACAATAAAGAGAAAATTAAAATTCTTAAGAGATAAAAAAATAGAATGTACCTATTGTAATAAAATGTTAGCATATGATATTTATGGACGCGGATTATACAAAATAGATACAGAAAAAGCAGGTGGATTTGAATCAACACTATTCCATACACGTAAGTTTTGGGAAAGAGGTGGATTTAAATGGGAAGATATAAATAATGAAGGTTCTTCTTTTTGTTACGGAAAGGGTTTGGAAAGATGCATGGATAATTTTTATGATTCTATTAAATTATTAAGTATTCACAATATGAACTCATATAATCCTGTTAAAGTTGAATTAGAAAATATGAAAATAGAAATACCTGAAATTGTCCATAATTTAGATATTTCTGAACATCCTACTAGTGAAATACTTTATAATATTTTTGATACTGATAAAATTAATGTAGTTGGTATTAATTCAGATATAATTGATATAATAAAGAAAGATAATTGGGAAACATACAACATTAATGATATGCAAAAGAAAGTCAAAGAAAAAGTAATTATTAAAGAAATACGCGACCTTAAGTTAGAAAATATTGATATAGGTATTATAAATACAAAATATCCAATATGGAGTATTTTCTCAAAAGTTAGTTTTGATATTATTCTTCTAGAAACTCAAAAAAATATTGATCAAATGGATTCAATTTTAAAAAAGAATGGATATATTCTTTTTGACAATTTATATTTCAACAGGAATTATTTAATTAAAGGAAAAAACTAAAATTTTTATCTAAATATAAAGTATAAAATGTCCAAAGTCCTTGATCAAGCAGCCTCTCTCCTTAATGAAAAACTAGTCCAAATCTCCTTAGTCGGTGCCATCCTTTTCTACATCGTTGCCTCGCCGGCTCTATTTGATTTCGTAAAGAAAATGTTGAATAAGGTTCTCGGTCTTGCTGGAGTCAAGGTCCAGTTAGAAGGAATGAAACTCGTATTGTTCCACTCCGTTGTTTTCGGTGCCCTCTTATACTTATCCGTTAAGTACCTCATGGGTCCCGTTGTCAACATGTTCAAGAAATAAATACTTTTATTGAGGGAATATATAATTAACTTTTAATTTACCATAAATTATTTAAAAAATAATGTAATCATATTTATAAATATGAATACCTTATCTAATAAATCAATAAATAATCTCAAGATAATAAAAAATTTAGGACATGATTCTATATTATCCTCATCCTCTTCAAGAGATATAACAATTCAAGAAGAGTTTATTGAGGTAGATAATATTAATAATTTGGAAAGTGGATTATATTTTACATTTCACCAATGTTTATCTGATATGATAAATATGGATATTATACAAAAAAACACACTCATTGGCGATATAGATGAATGTATTCAGAATATTTATGATAATAAATATTTAAATTCTCTTATGGAAGATGAAAGTGAATTATATAAAATCATGGATGATATAGATATAAAACATAATCTTTTTAAAGAATCATATTTCTATAATAGTCCATTCTATAACTATTATTATAAGTTTTGTTTAATGAAAGAATATATTAATAACATTATTGAAAATCCCCCTTGCCACGGTGTTGTAAACTTTCTAAAAGAATATAACAAATATAATATTAAATTTAATAATACAGGTATTTCTTCTGATGATGAAAGTGATGAAGAAGAAGATTACTGTAGCGATAAAGAAGAATAAGTTATTTAAGATTTATTCTATAAATATATATATAAAATGAATAGCGAATACAATCTAAACTTAATCTTTAATAGAAATGTTCAAGGTATCATTGGTATAAATAATGGGTTATTTACTGGTATTAGTGAAGATTTCCTACATTTTAAAGAAAAAACAATGAATAAAATAGTTGTTATGGGTTATAATACTTTTAAATCCTTACCGGGTAAACAAAACATTAATTTATTAAGTAATCGTCTCAATGTTGTTATTTCTAACAATCATTATGACGATTTAATGGATCAAGTAAGTAAAAGTGAAGAAAACTTAGATATACTCGTTTATAAAACTTTTGATGATTTTTATGATAAAATAAATAAATACGAAATAGAATTTAATAAAGAAGAATACAAGAGTATAAGGGATATATTTATTATAGGGGGATCTTATCTATACAATTATGTATATGATAATTTTCCTATTAACATTATATATGAAACTATATGTGATATTCGTATCAATATAGAAGAATATGCTAAAGATAGAAATAAGATAATATATTTTAACCGTGTAATTGATGATAATAAATTTTTAAAAATTTATTCAAAAGGATGTGAAGGTGATATTAATGTTAATATGGGGAATAAAGGTTCCTATATAACAACAGGTAAATACCGTATAAATACATATCATAATAAGGAAAATGTAAATTTTCAAGAATTAGAATACATTAAATTACTAAAATATATAGATAATGAAGGAATACATAAAGATTCAAGAAATTCAAAAGTTATATCTATATTCTCTCCACCACAAATGAGATTTGATCTACGAAAAGGCTTCCCACTTCTAACTACAAAAAGAGTTCCATGGAAAACTGTTCTAAGAGAATTATTATGGTTCATTAGTGGTTCAACGGATAATAAAGTCCTACAAGAAAAGAAAGTCCGTATATGGGATGGTAATTCAACTAAAGCATACTTAGAAACAAGGGGGTTAGGCCATTATTCTGAAGGTGATTTGGGACCTATCTATGGGTTTCAATGGAGACATTTTGGAGCGGAGTATAAAGGTTTAGATAACGATTATTCTGGAGAAGGAATTGATCAATTAACTAATGTCATTAATTTAATAAAAAATTATCCTAGTAGTCGTAGGATTATTATGAATTCATGGAATGCTAAAGATTTAGAAAAGATGGCATTACCCCCTTGTCATGTAATGGTACAATTCAGCGTTGATATTAACAATAGTTGTCTTGATGCTAAATTAATACAGAGGTCTGGAGATATGTTTTTAGGTGTTCCGTTCAATATAGCATCTTATGCCTTCCTTATGCATATTATTGGTAATATAACTGGATATACGCCAAGATACTTTATACATGATATTGGTGATGCACATATATATTGTAATCATAGGGATGCTATAAATAAACAAATACAAAAAACAACATATAAGTTCCCACGCCTTGAAATTAAAAAGAGGTTTAATAATATTGACGATTTAAATGAGGAAGATTTTGATATTATTGATTATAACCACCATGGGACAATAAAGGCGGATATGGTTGCTTAAAATTTTATATTTATATAAATATAATGGGTAAACAATGTGACTGTCAAAAAAAGAATTCACTCTTAAAAAATGAAGAATATAGGAATTATATTTTTTTCCTCTTAATAGCTATCATAATAGGTTTATACCTTATTTATAGAGACTGTAGTAGTAAATAATTTACTCTATTTTATCTAAAAAATCTTTTATTTCTTTTTCTTCTTTAAACAAATCATCTTGAGATGATTCGTCTTCACCAACTATTTCTATAACAACGTGTTCATCCGTCTGAGATTCTTTTGAATTTGTTTCTACTTTAATGATTATTTCCTCAATTATTTCAGATTCGGGGGCAGGTTCGGGGGCAGGTTCGGGGGCAGGTTCGGGGACAGGTTCGGGGACAGGTTCGGGGACAGGTTCTGGCGCAGGTCCTTGCTCAGGTTCGCGGGCATCTCCATCAATATGGTTTATTAGCATTTTTTTTTCTTCATCATTAATTGTTAACCGTAAATCCTCACTTTCGGTTAACCCTATTTTTGTCTCTTCTTCACCCGATTCATTTGCGATTGCTTTTACAATCTTCTTTATTTCTTCCGCAGGATGATCTTCTACTTCTTCTTTATTTATCTTATCTTTAAAACTTTTAACTTTCCCGATATTCTTTAAACCTTCAAGTTCTTTCCTACTTTCAAAGTTCTTATTTTCAAAGTTATTGGATGCTGCCTTTACACTCGTCCTAGGTTGATCATGGACTTTTTCATGAATACGGTCTAAATCCCATTTCTTATTAAATTTCTTCTCTAGTAGTTTATGTGCAGCACTTGATACATTTTCTGCTATTTTATCCTCTGGTTTCGGTTTGTATACGTTACACTTATGGATACCATTACATACATGTGGATGATTTATTTCTTCTTCTATTTCTTCATCAAAAAGACTTCGGGGACTTCCATCTGATGAAACTGATTGAGTTTCGTCTAATCTACCTCCATTCTTATTCTTCTTTTTTCTCATAAATTTATAATTATATTGAGCAATAATGTTATCATCAATTGTCGGTGACTGTTCAATTAAACGATCATATTCAGCACGACTAACTGTTAAGAAATCAAACGCGGGTTTCCGCATACTTGGTTCAAGGGCGAGTTCAACAGATATTTCTCTACTAAATTTAGACCAACTTACTTCAGCGACACGATGTCCTTCCATTAATTCGGCATAACGTAGGAAATTTTGAAGGGTACTTAGAATACCGGCAAAAATATTAACACCACCAACACACGCCATAGCGATTTGTTTTTGTTCTTCAGGAACAAAAGAATCCATCGCAAAATTAGCTGTCCCGGTAAGGGTACTCAGTATAATAACAGGGATTGTAAAAGCATAATTACTTTTTCTATATTTTTTTTCAGACCTTGAATGTAACCATCTATACCCAGATGCTCTCTCAGACCAAGATGCTAATAATCTTTCCTGTTCTTCGGTCCATAATTGTTTTTTCTTTTTTGATTCTTCCTTATCCATTAACATTTTATTTTTAATATAGATATAAAAATAAATAAAAAAACTTAATATTAAATTAATAACGCATTGATAATATTATTTTATTTTATTTTATTTTACTCATTTTTTCATAAGTTTTTTTATCTTCCATACCAGTTTAGGGTCATGATTCATTTGTCCTGTTTCAAACTTATTGATAACTTGATGGTTTACAGCAAGTTTTACCGCAACATCTTTTTGTGTCATACCTTGCGAATTTCTCCATTTCTTAAATTCATCTTTAAGGTCTGTTGAAACTTTTGTATGGGTCATAGACCCATTCTCAATTTGTTCATCCATTTTAGTTTCTTTAAAACCTTTACAGTGTTTCTTTACCCCTGTATTTTTCTTGTCATTCGTTTTCTTCTCTACTTTACAGTTGAGATAAAGTGTTTCCCAGTCTTGATGTGCGTGTCCATCATTATTTTTTGCCATATTATACTTTTATTAATTTAAATACATTTTAAATTTAAATTTCAAATTTAAATTTTCATATATGATGAAATTTCTTCTTTTATTCCTCCTCCAAAACATTCTTGGTAAGTATTAAATGGAATTATATTTAAATCATCTTTTTCTAAAAAAACCAAACTATTAACCCCTAACATAGAACATACCTCTGTTTCAGTTTTATTAAACATTATTAACTCTTCTTTAGTATTAATAGGTATACCCAATTGACATATATCTATTACCGGAGGAGAAGGTATACGGATATGTATTTCTGTAGCACCATAATCTCTAAGTGATCTACATATATATTTCATAACGTTCCCACGCACGATTGTATCATCTATGATTATAATTTTTCTCCCTTTTATACGTGTATGATCATATTTAAATTTTTTATGACATGTTTTTTGAATATCCTCTATATTTTGAGATATGAATGTTCTTTCGTCAGTATTTTTCATAATAACTTGTTCATAATTTAATGATAATAGTCTAGAATATTCTTCTCCATAAATTATACCGGAATTAGGAACACCCACTACAATAAATTCATTTGAAAAAATAGAAATCTCTTTTTCAACAAGTTTATTTACTAGTTTTTCTCTCACATCTTTAATTAAAATATTTTTATAAAAACTGTATGGGTTCATAAAATAAATAAATTCAAACGCACATAAATTATCATAAGTATCACTATGTCTATATATTTCACGAATACCTTTTTTATCAATTTCAATAATTTGACCACTTTCTATTTCTTGAATATTATTACAACCTGTTAATCCAATAGTTTCTGATGATATATAAATATTATTTTTCTTAAACCCATAAGATATAGGTCTTACACCATATCTATCTTTCAATATATACATACTATCACCTTTCTGTATTACAATACTATATGCCGCGGGTATTGTTTTTATAAGGTTGATAAGTGAATTCTTAAAACTTCCATTATAATTGACGATTAAATCAAAAATATGTTGCGTATCAAAACCATTTATATTAGGTACGTTTCCATTATGGGAAACCGATAAATCATTATTCGTAATTGGTTGAATATTATCTTCACTTGTTTCTGCCATATTTGATGTCCTGTATTTTAAATGACCTACACACGATAATATAGAAGTTCCCTCATCTTCAAAATATATATTATCAATCATCCCTTTTTTACGGATATTTTTTATACCTTCTTTTTTTTTTAAAGAAATACCATACGAATCTTTCCCTCTATGTTGGAGTTTATTCATCATTTTTAATAGTTCATCTAAAATACATTCATTTTTATCAAAATTATATATTCCTACAATGCCACACATGATACAATATATAATGATAATTAAAAATTATTGTTAAGTAAAAATATATATTATATATTATAATGCCTAAAACAAGTATTGTAGATAGTTCAAGGACAGTGTGTAATAATGGAGAATGTGTTCAAATAACAAAGTCATGTGTAAATGGCGATTGTACTGAGCGTAGAATTATAGTTGATGGAAATATGTTGTCAAATAATCTTGAAGGGAATACATTTCAAGAAAATAATAATATGGATGGTAGTTATGTTGAGGAAGATACTAGTAGCGATGATAGTTCAGATAATGATTCAGATAATGATTGTGAAGATTATAAAAAAAGGACCATTGCTATAATATTTAGTGGTATTGATGTTACTATACCTTCATTTATTTTATCTTTGGTTATTATTATTATACTTATGACTGGATTATTTAAAATTAAGAAAAAAAAATAAATTTGAATGAATATAAAGAAGAAATACTAATACTACAATATAGATAAATGGATCCTAAACATATAACTAGAACAAGTTTCTGCAATAAAGAAGTTGATAATGTTACAGATAATTCTATGAAAAAGTATATCTTAGATAATCTTAAGTTAAAAACAAATATTAAATATGATTCGCGTTATGCCAAGGTATATAACGAACAGTTTAAGAAAAATCTAAATAATCCACATATATTCTGCGTTAAGAGTTCTGGAACACCTTATTTGCTATTTTGCACTCAAATTAATGATATAAATTATTCTTTTCTAATTGATAAGAAAGTAAAAGACGGTTATGATTATCCAAAAATATTCATTGTCCATTATCGTTTTGATCCAGAATTATTTCAAGGCACACTCTTTGAAGTTGAATTAACAAGAGATAAAAATAACTCTTGGTCGGTCCTTATTGGAGATATCTATTACCTTTCTGGAAATTCTATGAAAAATACACAAATTCATGACAGAATTAATCATTGTAATAGTATCCTTGAAAACAAATATATAGATGATAGTTTCTGTAATATTTGTCCACTTTCTATAAAAAGGTTTTTCGATATACAAGAAGTTGAGTATGTTATAAATGAATTCATACCAAAACTTACCTATCGCGTAAAGGGATTCTACTTTGTCCCTCTCAAAACGAGTTATTCAAAAATATTATATCTTTTAAAAGAAAATGATTACAAACAAGTTAATTCAGTAAATAAATCGTTAATCTCATTCAGGATTATTAAAACAGTAAAACCAGATATTTATGAACTTTACCTTTATAATGAACAAAAATCAAGTATTATTAAACATTCTTACGCAACTGTAAAAAATATTGAAAAATCAAAATGGTTAAAAGAATTAACTGATAAAAATGATGAATGTATTGTTGAATGTAAGTTTAATCCATTATTCAAAAAGTGGGAACCTGTGAAGGAAGGTTCTTCAGTGGATACAGTTATTGATGTAAAGGATTAACGTCTCTTCTTTAATGTTCTCTTCTTAGGTATCTTTCCATTCCTTTGTATTCTTTTCCGCAGTGTTCTTTCATTATTAGATATTCTTTTCTTTGGTGTTCTTCCTTTCTTTCTAGATCTTCTATTCCCTTTCCGGATAGATCTTCTATTTTTCTTTTCGGTTCTATTAACTCGCCGACCTTTTCTTTTTTTATTGGTCATTACTCTTCTCTTTCCACCCCCACTGGAGGTAGAAATTACATTTGGTTTTTCTAAAAATAAGTAGTAAGAGTGTGCAAAATGTCCACTTTCAGGGTTAACATTTTCATCTCTGAAATTATGTAATGCATCTTTCTTTACCCACTCATAGTTAGCATTAAAATCCTCCCCATTAAAATCTCCTTCTGTAGGTTTTATTGGAATAAATGATCTATAATGTCCTGCTTCACCTTGTACACTTTCTTTTGTATTAGGATCTATATGGTATATATTATATGATTGAACCAATCCAATCAGTTTTGTCTTAAACTCTTCACTTATTGAGACACATCCTTTCCAAATTTTATTGTCCTGCGTAGCGGTGGCGGCGGCCGTTTCTGTTTTACCATACTTATTACAATCTACATATGGACCGACAGCATTTTTTCCAAACGGTATTGTGTTAATTATATAGATGTTTATACCTATTTTTTTAAGAACATTTTCTAAATAATGTAATGTATGTCTAGCATCGTAGTAAAAACTCTTGGTAATACCATTACCACTTTTCACCCCATTAATGAGATCTGTAATAAATTGCTCCCGCCCACTGTCTCCATAATCTACATTAGTTAATGGATCATTTGCTTCAGGATTAAGTTTAATTAAACCATCAACATCACCTGTAGTATTTTTTAATGCCCTGATTATTTCACTGTATTTCTCTTGGTTCCAGGCGGGGGCTACCCCACTATCGGGTTTTAATAAATTTTTTATAGTTTCAGAAAAAACGTTTTTTTCTGACGATCCTCCATGTTCTATAATTGTATCTCTAATATATCTATTTTGAAGGATAGTATATAATGGAGCATTCAACCAACACTTGTTAACTCCATTATTACTACCATCGGGAGGATTCCATAACGCACCTTCTCCTACAGGTTCTATTTCTGGCTTGATTAATGAGTCCCCTTTTAAATTTTTCTCATATTCATTAAAAATTTTTTGATACTGTTGTGCTAATTCTTTATCTTTTTTTTCTTGTTCTAATTTTTTTTGTTTTAATTGTTTATTTAATATAACTTTTTCTTCATTGCTTATTTCCCCCATGTTCTGTTTATCATTTACTGGGTCTTCAGATGCCTCTGATGGTGTTGCCTCTGATGGTGATGCGTATTGTGGTGATGCCTTTGGTAATACATTTAAATTGCGTTTTGATAGTGGTGATGACCCTTCTGGTGATGGGTCTGATGGTGGCGATGGATATGGTTCTGCTGTTTTAGAGGAAACTTTACCTTTACTTAAAATAGTATCTATTTTTTCATTCAATTTATCGTCATTCAATTTATCGTCATTCTCATATTTTTTCATTTCTTCTAAAATTATTTTTATTGATTCCTTATTAATTAATTCTTTATGAATTATTTCATTATTTTTTAGAATATGTTTTAAATATCCTATAATTATATTTAATTTATTTTTATCTTCGGGTAATCCTTCTACAATATAGAGAATAAATAATAAAATAATGTAGATATTACTATTAAAAATATATTTTGATAATAACTCTTGTTTATTCCGAATTAAGGGGTCCTGATTTGGATCAAGTTGGGTAGACGGTAGTGGCGATTTGTCCAACCACTCGTTAACTCGCTCATTTGCCTCGGCACCACCACCATCTAGTGTACCTTTGCTGTATAAATCTATAATACCGTTTTTAACATCAACAGTTGTATTTTTAATTTTTGTAAATATTATACCGTAATTGGGGTTATTCTCTGGAAAAGCATTTTCACTAATAGTAAGGTTATCAAAATATTCTTGAGGGTTTTTAATTATTTTTTCAAGTTCCGTGTGAATACCATTTATGTATCTTCTCATAAATTGTTGTATTTCAGAATTATCCACGGGATTTTCTGAATAAACTATATTAACTGTATCATCACTTTCATCACTTTTATCATCACTAGCAGTAATAGCACTAATAACAGTCGTGTTATCTTCATCTTGACCATCACTAGCAGTAATAGCACTAATAACAGTCGTGTTATCTTCATCCGCGTCATATTCACCGCCATCTTCTAATACCCCCTCTTCTAATACTCCATCTCCACCACTTTTACTGAATTCTCCCTCCAATTCAT
>Ga0206128_1001769_pt1 | contig 20566 bp, 27 predicted proteins | sample Helgoland_Spring_7_FD_148601 | JGI IMG/M metagenome (GOLD analysis project Ga0206128, IMG submission 148601) | Pelagic subsurface seawater microbial communities from Kabeltonne, Helgoland, North Sea - Helgoland_Spring_Bloom_20160426_1 | ecosystem: Environmental > Aquatic > Marine > Epipelagic ... | reverse complement strand
CTGTTTAATTAAATTTTCATAATCACCTGACATCATTTTTTCTTGGATCTCTTTAATATAAGAATCACTCATACCAATTTGTTTTCCAAAATTCTTAGCAAGTGCTATTAAGTTAAATGCGTTTCCTTGTGGACCTGTTAGGTCAATGACGATTTCTGATTTAGGTTGTTTTGATCTGATCATATCTTTGCTTTATTGATTATTACTATACTAATATAAGCAAAAAAGTTGGGATAAAAAAACTTTTGGGCAACTATTTTTTTTTTAAAGTTTATTTAGTGGATATTCATTATCTTCTGATTCCATCTTCTCAGGATGCCACTGAACCGCCCATATTTTTCGATCGACGTCCTCAAATCCTTCTATCACAGAATATAATGGATAGGATAAATGAGTTGCTGTAAAGTTATCTGCTAACAATAAGCAATGTTGATGGTGTCTGGAATTAACATTAGTTAATTTTCCGTTTAAATCTTCCACTGTGTGAAATTGAGATGGTTTACCACTATGATCTGTATTTTCTGCAAAATTTGCAGCTTTATGATCTTCAACAATAGATTCACTTAAATCTACTACACTACCTCCAAAATATTTATTTAATATTTGCATTCCTCTACATAGTCCTAAAATTGGATGACCTGCATCAAGGGCCTGTTTAATCCATATAAATTCTTTTTTATCTCTTTCTAGATCTTTTCCTATATCAGCACCGCCACATAATAATAATGGTCCTTTAACCTTACGCCTAAGATCTAACCAGATAACTTCATATTTATAGTGCTTTAACCAAGCTAAATACAATTCCTTTTCTTTTATACCCCTTGGTGGAGCAACATAGATTACCATACAGTTATTATTAATAAAAGAAATATTAAGTTGCGTCTATTTCGTCCCATTTTCCTTTGGGACACGAACCTTTGATAGGTGAATATATTTTACCCTTTAATGCACATCCACATACAGTACACCTTGGAAATGGAACTGAAGATTTAAATTCACAAGAATCGCATATTTCAATTCTTTTTTCGGCCAAATCAGATTGGCTAGATAGTGGATTATACGCTATTTTCCAAGATTTAAATATCTCTGTGACTTTATTCATCTTATTCATTACTTAGCTTTTTTGTTAAATCACTGTCTTTAAATAATATAGCAGCTAAAAAATTTAATCCTAATGCCTGAGTAGCAGAAATTGTATTAACCCCATCAATTGCTGGAACCAAACAATAATTCCATAAAAATTGTAAAGGAATAGCTAGTAGCATTGCATATAAGGCAATAATAATAATAATACTTAAGAATTTTTTCATATAACTCATAATAGTGTTGGTTTATTTATATAATCTCTAGCAAATTCTGAAAAGTATAAAGCATCTTTGTCTTTATCACTTATTTTAATATCACCTGAATAAACGGTATGTTCAAGATCTAAATTAATATCCGTGTCGTCCCATCGGATACCTACCTGGTGATCAGGAGCATAAACCTCAGTACATTTATAGCAAAAAATAGTATCATCCTCAAGTGGGGGCAAGAAAAGCATGTCCAAATCCTTCCGGAATCCAAAATTGATTTCCTCTATCTGCTGATAAAAGAACACTATCCCATTGACCAAATGTCGGAGATTGCGGTCTTAAATCTATAGCATAATCAATTACGCTACCTTTAGCTACTCTTACTAACTTTCCTTGAGCATGTGGATCTGATTGTAAATGGATCCCTCTAAACACCCCAGCCTCTGAGATGCTTTGATTATCCTGTTTAAAATGTTCTATAAACCCGTGATCCCTTAGCACGTTCTCGTTAAACGTTTCTATAAACTGTCCACGACTGTCTTCATATACGTTTGGAATGAATTCTATCAAACCATGTATTAGAAAATCTTTATTAACTTTCATTTGGTGTGTATCTTTTTTCTAATATTAATATTGCTTTATTATCTAAGTGTTGTTGTTTAATTTCTTCTTTAGATTGTCCATAATAAGCCACTGCTAGGTTTTTCTCTAGTAATGCTTCACCTAAATCAAAAACTAAATCTGGATGTTTTATTTTACCTAATATTCTTCCAAATTTACCTCCCTTATCTTTAAATGTTTCTATTACTACATCAGATCCTATTGGTAATGAGGTTTGAACAAACTCCTTTGCTAAAATTCCTCTAGCCTTTTCGTCAAGATCTCTTGTTCTACATTCAGGAGTATCTATTCCATAAACTCTTACGCTTTGATTCTTCATCCACATATCAAACCCCCTAAATCAATATCTAAAACGACTGAATCGCCATCTATGATTCTTTTTACAATTGCTTTATATTGATACATCTTATTACGGTTTTATTATTATAAAAGTAGAGGCCCATTCTTTAGTTAAATCATAATCTACTTTATATTTTTCTGAAAATTCGTGAACTGCCGGATTTACACCAAATATTCCACCATGTGGAAATTCACTATCATCTGTGTAATATGATTTGATTTGCCATTTAGTTCCTTGAGAATAAACATGTGTATTTTTTCCGTGTTTTACTTTTGGAATTGTGTCCCAGTCAACCATGATAAAATCATGCCCAGACATAATACCCCCTGATTTTAATTTAGGCCACCATAATTCTAAATCCTGTTTAACGTGATTATACCCATGATTACCATCAATATAAACAAAATCTAAAGAATTATCTTCAAATAAATGTACCGCTTCTTCACTAAGAGCCCTAATCATAATACCCCTGTTTTCATATCCTTCAATTGAATCCATTGCGTCTTGAAAAATAGATGCATGGTGTTTATGATTTGTTTTATCAATATAATCTCCTCCTAATCCTCTCCATGGATCTACCATATATAAAGTTCCTCCCCATCCACTTAAAAGAGTCTTTGAAAACTCTCCTTTAAAAACACCAATCTCTACACCAATTTTAGATTCTTTATCATTTAACATTTTGACAAGAACTTCTTCTCGAGTAGAATGTATTGTTGGTTTGTTTTTTATATTATATTCCACTTAGCAGCTGCTTTTAAAATAGATTCTTCATTAGTTAAATCAGGGCTATCTCTTAAAATATCCATAGCGGTATACATAACCTCTTGTCTTAATCCTTTTGAGTAAGCCTCTTTTAAAACGTGATGTGCGTTTGTTGGATCAAATTTAAATGCTCCTTCTTCTTTAAGTTCTAAATATTTTTCGTAAGAATTGCTCATAATGTTGTATCTGGGTTTGAACACCAAACTGGAGGTGGTGTTGTGTTTGGCGTATCCCAATATGGATTGGGAGTATACATTGGAATATTAACTGTTTCGCTCTGTAATAAAACAACTGCTTCTTCTGCAGTAATTTGTTTTTTATCTAAAAGTTTTTGTACAATACTTGCTTTTGTCATATTACTTTTTATTTGAAAGATTTTGAATACTAACTTCTAACTCTGCGATTTTTTCCTGAACAGATTCTAACTGTTTCATTGTAAGTTGTAGATCTTTTTCAAGAACCGGTCCGCATCCTAACGTTCTGGTATTAATAGCACTAACTTTTTTTGAAAGCTTATCAAGCCTTTGTTTAAAGACCTCATTATGTATTGTTTTGGTTTTTTTAGATGATTTATAATCTAAAATAAAGTTAATCGCAAGTAGAACGATTAAAGCTGATAGAAATATAGTGTCTAGCATATTACAAGTTTAATAATTATACTATTCTGTTTAATAAAGTTTCAAAAATTAGATACGTCTTCTACGACATAGTAACCTTAATCTTTGTATCAAACCTGTCATCAAGTTTATCAATAGCTTCAATAATACCGCTCACATCAAATAATGGTGTTGTTTCACCTGACTCATTGTCAACGTTCGCAAGTTTATCCAAGAATGAATCCATTACGCCTGATAAAGCATCTTTCATGCCTCGTGCGTTTGATGCACTTGCTGATTCTAAATCGTCTACTGTTTTTGAAAGATGTTCAACTGCTTCTAATAATTGTTCAGCTAGTACTGTTATAGCATCTTCACCATCATTCTCTGCTATTTTTGCAATTGCCTCAAACATTCTTGAAGAAGCATTTAGTGCTTTAACATCCATTGATCTAGTTGACCTGGCAATACTTCTAAATGACTTTGCAAGCCTTTCAGTTGATGATGCCACTTTTTCAAATTCTTTTGCTCTATTACGAGATACTAAAGATGTCATAGCTGATAAAGCAACTTCAAGTCCTTTAGAACTTACTGCTATTTTATAAATCCCTTCACCTAAAATTTTTATAGGATTTCCTAATGCAATAATAGAATCTTTTCGCTCTGCTAATTTATCTAAAAGATCTGCTGGCCCATCTCCCTTAAATCCTAGGAAATCACCAAGTGCGTTTGCAGCTCCAGAAACTAAACCTCCAATAGATTGGCCCGCAAGTGCAGCCGTTAAAGACAACCACCCAGCAGCTATGGCGATAAGTCCACCTGCCATTGGTAATAAATTTTCTATACCTATTTCATTTTTAAATCTATTAAGAACGTTTATCATCGAGTCTAATGGGTACATTAGTGCATCCGTAAAGTTTTTAGAAATTGCGGCTAGATCTGGCATTTTGCTAAATATCCAAGCAACAACCCACATAGTTCCTGCAATTAAAATAATACCAGCAGCTCCTAATAATATACCAACTGCTCCAATTCCTGATGTGGCTAATAACCCAATAATAGCTAGAGGAATTGCGAAGATTGTAATTGCTATTGCAGAAGCAATAACCCAATCAAGAGGGGGTGATAAATATGTAACACCATCCAGTGCTGAAAATATCCAAGCTGTTCCTAGTATTGCGATTGATATTAAAACCATAGCAAGAGCAGCCTTAATTACAGCTTTAAAATCTAATTTTTTTGCAATTAAAGCAATTGCTATAAATGGAAGAGAAAATACAAGTAAAGTTAATCCTGCTTTTAAACTCCATTCAAGAGGGGGTGTTGTAAACGTACCGACCGAATCAAATAACATAAATACAAAAGCAACGCCAACAATAGCTAAAGCCATCATAGGCAATACAAGTCCTGTCATTATCATTTCCTTAAAACTCATACCCTTTACCGCTTTAGCAATTAAATAAAATGCACCTGCAAATATACCTAAAATTAAAGCAGATTTTACAACCCATTCCCATGGCGGTAATTTAACAAACTCATTGGGCATCATTGCGTTCCAAGTCATAGCGACTAGAGATATACCAACTGCAATTGCTGCCATAGCTAACGATACCATACCTATCATTCCTATTCCTTTAGGATTCATTTGTATTTTAGCGGCAGCTAAGGCCTTTATAATAAATCCAAAGGCATAACCTAATGGTATAAATACTAAACCTATTAATATAGCTGAACCTAATTTAGCGAAAGAAACTGGCATAATTAATTGTAAGATCCAAGAAGTTATTGTAATACCAGCTGCCATAGAAATCATCGATAATATAGCGCGGCTCCTGTATTTTTAAGAGCGTCTTTAGGAGAAGTCATTTCTTCTCCTTTAGCCTTTCCACCTAACATTTTATCTACCATTCCACCTTTTTGTTGAGATTTTAATATCTCTGAGAATACAGGTGCTAATACTAAAAATACAGCTGCTATTAGTAAAGCTGATATTAATTGCGCTGGATTTATAGCAGGCATTAGCATAAAAATACCAGCAGCTGCAACTAATCCGGCTGCAATACTCACTATAACTAACCCAGCACCTAAAGCTTGCATCGGGCCAGGCATTTTAAATCCACCTCCACCACCGCCTTTGGACGATCCTTTATCTTTTGACTGTGCTTTTAGCAATCCTTTAATATCTAATAATAAGCTAGTCTGTTTTTTCATTTCTGAAAAATTATTACTAGCTGCCTTCTTTAAATCTACCGTTAAGACTGAATGAATTTGATCTATCTTTTCATTCTGGTATTCTATAATATTTGCTAATCTTTGTAGTGGTGCTAATAAAGCCTTCATTTAGGAGTCTAATCTATATTTTTTATATTCCTATCTTATATATCAAAGATTCCATCATCGTAATGATGGAATCTTCATGTTTGGAATTTTCATGTTTGGAATCTTCATTTTGCTCATCATGTCGCCAGATTGTTCCTGTTGACCTTCGTTCGCAGCATTCTGTTTCTTAATATATTCAGCTAAATCTTTTATTAAATAATGAAATTCATAATATTCCATTGCTTCCAATTCAGACGGCTGAATATGTAGTTCTTTGTATATATAAAACTTCGTTTTAAAGAAGTTCTCCAGCGATATCTTGAACAATGAAAAGAGACTTGATCCCGTCGCGAAACCCGATTGGGACGACCTCCCACTCGTCCCCAATCTGTACTTCCATGTCAGGCTGAATACCGATTTTCATCTGTTCCGCCAGCTTATAGATTAAGCTATATTTTTTGTTAGACCATCCATTCATTTCAATTTCGAATTTAAAGATACTTTTGTCATCAAATCCTCTCCATTCGCTTACTAAGTACGGCATAACTTGAAGGACTGATTGATCAATTGATTCTCCTTTTTCTTGACGATCTTTAATATAAGACGTCATACGTTGCATGATACCAATTGTAGGTGGTTTCATTATAATTGTTCCAAAAGATTTAGTTTCAATTAAAAAAGCACAAGCTTCTTTATCATAATATTTATCTAAAGCATCTGGAACGCTGAAATATTTAAAGTTTTCTTTTTTAACTTCAACCTCATGCTTTTTACCTTTTTTATCTTTATGTTGTACTGTTAATTTAGATTCAGGCTCTGGGAAAGTTAAATCTCTAATTGCTAAAATTAAATAAAATCTGTCTTCTTCGCAAAGATCTTTATAAGACATTCTTTGTTTTTGAGAAGTTACTCTAATACAAGATTCTACCATTGCATTTAGTTTTTCATCGACGTCTAATATATTATTTTCGTCAACGCTTGAGAAGTGTCTAATTTCAGCAACTTTAGCTGAACGTATACTTACTTCGGTTTTTTCAGGATAAAACATACCAGCTGAAGGTAGGTTAGAAACATTAACATCATGATATCCTAAAACAATATCAGCGTCTTGCGCTTTATCTTGTTTAAATCGATCCATGTTAACTTTTCCTAGGTTCTGCGGTTCTTCAACAGGCTGTTCTTTGTTTTCAACGATTTTTTGATATTCATCGTCTAAGTTTAAATCATTTTGATCTGCCATTGTTATTTCTTTTTAAGTTTTTTAATACTATCTTTATTCCATTCTATTATTGAATCACTTTTTAATTCAATTTCTTTTCTAATTATATCTCTAATAAAAGCTGAAACTGAAACTGGCCTTTCTCCATTTTCGATCGCGTCGCTTAATATTATTCTATTTATAGATGTTACTTCATCCTCTGAAAGGAGTACTTGTAACTTTTTTGTTAGTTTATCCATTTTATAGTTATTATTATATCAACATATTATGTTTTTGTTTCATAAAAAAAGGGAATTCCCTTAAGAATCCCCCTATTTTGAAAATTCGATTATGCTAAAACTTCCTTCCAAGTGTCGCATCTCCAACCTACTTCTAATGTAGCCGGTTCAGCAGACTCATACGATAATTCATTCGTAAATGGAAGTCCTGAAGTAATAAAACAATCTTCTAAAGTTACTGTTCTGTAGATGTCTCCAGCTCTATTGAACTGAACAATTACAATAGTTCCAACGTAATCTTTCTTTAATCCCATAGCTCCAGTTTGTGGATCATATTGATTATTGTACCATTGTCTCAATGACTTATATAAGTATGCTTGATTAGCATCGTTTAAGTTTAATGAGAAGTTGATAGTTACGTCTACTGTTGTAGCGTCTGGCATACCAGCGTAAGAACGTGTAGAAAATTTGTATTTCTGTTCTTGTGCTGCTACTTCTTTGTATAAATCTAAACCTCCAATAGAGTTTATGTGTTGCAACATTAAAGGTGCGTCAGATACTCCAGCTGGTGGTAAAACAGTTACTTCAAACAAGTTTCCTTGTACTGGTTCGAACTGTCTACCTGATCTAGATGTTTGGTCTTGTGAATAATGTGGTAAAGCCATTTTATATTATTTTCTTTTTTTATATATCTTAATTAAAATTTCCAGATTCGATTTCACCTGTATTTAGGATTGTAGTTCTATGAACAACAATTTCTAATCCTTTAACGGGTTCAACATAAGTATCAATGATACCAACATTATTATCGATTACATCATCAGTGTTGTTTGTTTGATCCATAATATTCTTGAATGCGTAAACTCCACCGTCAGACTTAACTCCTTCCATAAATGAATCTGCTAAAGTCTTGATTTCTAATCTTGTTTGTGTGTTATTAAATTCGAAAACATAATCTTTTAAAATGTTAGCAATACCTTCTTGTATGTAAATTAGAGCTTCTCTAACGTGAGCTGAAGAAAGCGCTGATTTTACAGATTGTTGTGCTGTTTTATTTCCTAAGATTGTTAATCCAACTCCTCTTTGGAATACGATTGGATTAATTCCGAATGGTTCTAATATATCTCTATCAGATTTGTCAAATGCATATTCTACTCCTTTAACTCCTGATCCTCCTACAACTCCTCTTCTTGGACCTGCAATGATTGACCATGGCGTTGCGTTTGTAAATTTATCCATATAGTTATTAGATACATACGCCGCTGGTGGAACGATTAAATCTTTTCCATTATCTGAAACTATTAAACCTGGTCCGTAGTAGAATGCGTAATTTGCTCCTGCTGTAATTCCCGGTAAAGAATATAAAGATGTTGGATTTAAATCTAAATTACCTCCTGTTTCTATATGTTCAACTTTGAATATTCCTTCTGAATCCTTGAATGAAGGATTAGATGAAGCTTTAAAGTCTGAAACTAAAGGTGCATTAAGTATAGCTGATGCGTTTTGTCTGTCTTTTGCTAAAGATGCTAATTCATTTTTGTTTTGTAATCCATTTTGATCAAAAGATCCAAATGTATCTACAACATATCTAAAATCGATAACGTCTTTATCGACTAAAGCAGCGTGTAATCCGTTTCCTCCTTTTACAGAGGCTAAAGCGTCTTGAATTTCTTTAGAACTTAATTGAGCTCCTGATAAAGCAAATGGCTTATATACTGAAGTTGCATCTTCAAAAGAAGAAATAACTTGATTTCCCCATGTTGTTAAAACCGGTACGTCACAGTTTTTTTAATTTAGAAACTCTTAAAACTCTTGCTAATCTTCCTGAAAGTGCCGGAACAAAATTTCCTGGTACTATTGAGAAAGAAGATTGAGGTGCTGAATAAGTTACAGTAAACATAGATCCAGCAGCTTCATAAGTTGCTCCTCCAAAATCTTCTGAAGCAACTCTTCCGTTTGCTACATGATAAAAATCAATTTCGGTTGCAGTTGCATAATCAGTTGATAAATCAGCCTCACATGTGATATCAAAATCTACTGTTGCAAAAACTTGTGCTTCAGCTAATGTTGAATATAAAGGCCAAGTATCGATTGATGTTACTGTTCCTCCTTGAGTAACGTCGCTTGCGAAAGTTACTGTTGTTTGATTTGAATTTGCATCATATAATGATGTTAATATTTCGATCCCTGTGTCTCCACTATCAACTGAATAAAAATGTCCAACTGTAAAATTGGCATTCTGTCCTGTAATAATCATCTGATTACCTGCTGGCATTGTTATAGTTGGAATGTTATTTGTAAATTGCGCTGTATTATTAAGTACTGCGTTTATTGCAGGAGATCCTACTTGATTTGTTACTGCTGCGGAAACTGAAGTTACTTTTACATATTCTCCAACGGCTGCTGCATTTAAGAAATCTAAAGAATCTACTGTTGCATTTGCATATTCAGTTGCTAATACATTTACTAATTCTAACTTTTCAGGTGTTGCAATGTTAATGCTAGCAGTTGCTCCTGCTAAATCAACAGTGTGTTCAGTTGTAACTCCTTGTTTTACAACGTATGATAATAATTCATAATCTTGATCGGCGTCGAACGTGTGTCCAACTAGATCAAGTTTAGTTCCATTTTCATTAGTTACTTGTTCTTCATCAATTGCACAGAATAAACCTGTTCTTCTTGATTCAGCATTAATCATTGATTCAATATATAAGTTTCTTCCTTCTAAATCTTTAAATCCTGGGATTAAAGATCCACTGTATTGAGCTTCTAAAGTAACTTGTCTTAAATTAGAAAAGTTTGCTAATGATCCTTTTATTAAACCATCTGCATTAAAGTATGCTCCGTATACTGGATCAGCTGACATCGTTGCAGCATCAAAGTTTCCTTTGAATACAAAAACGTCTACCATAAAATCAGAAACAAGATCAAAGTCATTTAAATATTCAGGTACATTACCTTCTCCATACCATTCTCTAGCTGGAATATCAAATGCTTTAGTGCTTTGTGCTTTTCTTACAAAAATTGTAATAGCTGATTGTTTAATGTTTACGAAATTAATTAATGAATTTCCATCAGCTAATGCTTCATTTTTTAAAGCGTTTAAAACTCTAGAATCAGACGGTGTCATAAATTTATCCATATCGAAGAAATCAGTATAATCTGATGTTCCTTCTTTTGAAGATAATGAATGAACTGATCCGTTAGATACTGGTAATGCGAATGATGATTTATCAGAAGAATCAAAACTTGAAGCGTTTAACGCTAAAATTGGTCCTCTAGATAAAGCCTCAATTGCTGATCTGTGGAAAAACATTCCTTTTTTCTCTAATTTTCTGTCGATAGATCCAAATACATTTGAAAATTCTTCAACAGTTGAAATTAAAACTGGTGTATTGTAAGGTCCCTTTCTCGAGTGACCTACTACTAATCTAAGTGTTTCAACGTTAAGGTTTGCAGTCACTGACTTGTCAAACTCTAAACGATATACTCCACTTGATTTAAATTGCAATAATTGCGGACTTAGTGCCATAGTATTATATTTTTTATTTTTTTCTTTTATTATATATCTAAATTATTCGTGGGAATATTATAATAAGTCATAAATATCATATTGTAAATCTCCTTGCGAATCCATGTCTCGATATAAGACCTTTTCCATTAATTTTACTTTTTCAGGTTCAATAATATCTAATAACTCTTCAATATAATCTGCATAATCAGTGGTTCCAAAAAATTCAGTTGCAGTTATTGCTGTCATTATGATATCATCATGTCCCATTTGAGCTCCATAACTTCCATTTCTTAGTACTCCGAAAAGAGAAGCTTCTTGTACTGTTTCTATATCGTTTATTTTTATACGATTTAATTCTATTTGTTTCTTAAAATTTTGACAAAATACTGATTTATTATCGCTCTTTAATCTTATTCCAGGTTTTAATGTTCTTGCATCATGTCTGTGTTTAAATCTTAATATCATTTCATCTTCAAAATCATTACGACCTGCAAAAACAGTTCTTAAATATTGTAATAATATAGAACCGTATGTATTATATTCTATAATCATTTTTGTATTTTCTGAATTAAATATATCGATTGCTAAAGTATATAGTATTTTAGCAAAATCTTCAATAGGATGTTCATTACTTCTAAAAACTCCAACTTGATTTAATCTAAAGAAATCATACATTGCATCAGGGCTAATAAAATTTTCAATATGCTGATCTTCCATTGGTTCTACTTCAAAAATATTAATTACAGAATAATCTCCTCCATTTCCTTCAGCAATATCTACCGAGAACATATAATATTTTTGACTGCTCGACGCTTCTTCAACATCAAAGTTAGGATCAAATCCTAAAAATCCTTTTGTATCTATATGTATATTATCAAATTCTTCAAAATCGTACCATTTCATTGGTTTCGCGTTTTGTCTGATAACCTTCATTGTTCCTGGACTCAGCAATAGTGAAGATGAGCTTGTAAACTCATTCCCATACTGTCTATTAAAAGATTCTTCAGAACCTAAATTTCCAAGTTCTCTCTTGTACCATGCATCGTCTCTGTCAGGGTGTTGCCACCAATCAATTCTTGTTGGTGTATATTCGTTATTTCCTTTTTCTGCTTCTGAGTATATTTCATAAAACTTATTAAATCCATTTGGAGTTGAAGTAATATTAATACGTGAAATTTTAGAAGCAGATAACGTTGGATATACGTTTTCATAAAAAGAATCTACAATAGTTGGATGAACGTGAGCAAACTCATCAAGATATAAATTATGGATTGTAAAACCAATACCAGATTTTGCAGTAGTTGATTGTCCAACTAAACGACATCCATTATCAGCACGTACATTCATAACGTCATACTTGATTATTCCAGGCTTCATAAAAAATGGTAAATTTTCTAATACGACCTTTGCTTTATCTATAATTTCTTTTGTTGATTCTGATTTATTGGCTAATAGTAGTGTGGTTTTATCATAATTAAATGTTAGATACCATGCATTAAAAATAGATGCCGTTACGGTTTTACCCATCTGTCTAGAAGCTAGAACAATATTAAATCTTTCATTCTGAAAATTTCTTAACATTTCCTTTTGATAATCCCTAAGCCTTACTTGTTGAATACCTTCATCTGTCATTACAACAGCATACTTTCCCCAGCAAAATAAACAATATCGCTTGCACATTTTGCAAGTTCTGCGATTTCAGCTTCAGTGTATTCAAATACAATATTACCTCTACGTAAAAACTGTTTTCCTTCGTAGAAAGGCATAGGCACCTGTGGCCTATATCCCTGATCTAAAGCTAACATTAATTCATTAATTGATTTTGTTGACCAAATTAATTTATTAGCTTCATCAGAAGATTGGCCTTTCGGAATCCATCTATTATCTCCTACGTAATCGCTCATTATTCTTCTGTAATTTCTGCGTCTTCTATCTGATCATCCGATAGTTTTGCGTTCTGGATTATTTTCATTAAATCTTTCGTACCGCGCTGTACCGTATCGCCAACAGGTGCACCACCTGATGCTTCAGTAATAACTCTATCATTATCACGCTTTTTATATAATTCAATGTCTCTCGCTATCCTCTTTGCACCCTCTTCAGCTGCCATTAAGTACATAGTTTGAGATTTAATAATATCTAACATTGATTTTTGTAAGGTTGCAAGGACTTCAATTTTTTCGCCATCTTCAATTGTTTCAAGTAGAGTTGTTAACGCTCTTTCACCAGCCTGTAATTGATAAATTAATGAAGACATTGTCATTTCATCAATTTTCTTTTTAGCTTGAATATATTCGTCTTTTTCTATAATATCTTCATCAAGATAAAACTTCATTAGAGACGTGATAGTTTTCTGCGCTTTTTTTGAAGAATTTACTTTTAGTTCTCCATAAGTCGGAAGAGCTGGTAAATCTCTTTTTGCTGGTAATTCTGGATCCGTTTCAATAGATTCTTGAATTGGATCGTTATTTCCTATTAAATCATCAAGTTCTTTTCTGATGTCTTCTGCCTGAGATTTAATACTTTTCTTATTATCTTTTGACATATTTATATGTTTTATTATAGATTATTTATCCTAATTTTATTACCTAGCGTTTCTAAAGCGCTGATAACCTAAACTTGGAATTGAATTATCTATAATGATTGATAGCTGATTATCTCTAACAACATATTGATTTAACACATTACTATGTTGTTCTAATTCTATTGTCTTTGTGAATATTCTGATGTTTGTCATATAAGAAGAATTTCCTCTTAAATGGTAATTAGATTTTGAATCCCATATCAACGGCTGTCCGTGTTCAATTATTTCACTATATACTTGTTGTAAATTATTACTATTGTCTTGTGGTAAACCTCCATTTATTGTATTTGCATTTTGGTTTAATTTATATAGAGAAAGAGATGATTGTAAAAATTCATTGTTAATATTTAATACAATACCATACCATTCTCCTTTTACTAATGTTGTTCCATGTGAATATATATGTTCTACATCATCTATTTTCATTTTAAATTCAGGGGATTCATTCTTAATTTAAAACCTGATACTGCAGATAGATCTCCAAAAAGAAGATAATCGTCAGTTGATGTTTCACTAAATTGAGGAGAGAACCAAAGCGTAAGAGCCATGTTGTCTTCTGATTTTAACTTAGATTCTATAGAATATTCAACAGCGGTTCTCGTTGAATCAACTTTATCTAAATCATAAAAGTTTTTACTAACAACGGTCCATCTATTCTTTAAATCGTAATCTTTAATTTTAAGATTTTTATCTATAAAGGTTCTAATACCATCTCGATATGCAGTTGATACTGTTTGAAACTGCTGTGGATTTGTATCTTTTTCTTGCTCTTCTTTTTGTCTTTCTCCAAATATTTCCTCAACTCCTGTTGTTAAATTATCAGTATCTACTTCAAATTGATTTTTATTAACTGAAGTTCTTTCTTGATACTTAACTAATTTTACTCTCCAATATGATTGAGCCTGGTTAAATTCATCAGCAAGACTTATTGAATTAATTTCGTACATTCTATTAATTAATGGAATATACATGTAATCTTTATTTCTAGGTGATTTTCCTTCACCAAATACTGTTTCAAATTCAGAAGCAACAATATGTACTTCAAATTCTGCAAATTCCATACCGAAAATGTCGTATGTTGCCCCTTCTTCTGGGAATTCGTTGTCTGGTACTAATATTTTTACATTTTGTTTATCAACTACATTAAATAAAGAATATTCCATTAAATGAACATCTTCTGTTCTCATATCTGGCTCTGTTCTAAAATATTGTACTGAGTGTCCAAATATATTGCTTGCCATTCCAACAATCTGTTTATAAATGTTAGTTGATTTATTTAAATTATATGGATTAAATAAGTTATCATCACATCCAACATCAATGTTTGCACAACCATTCATCGCGAAAGGATCTGTGCACTCTACGCAAAATTGAGGACATGATTCAATAGTACCTTGATCTGTTTCTAATGTATAAGTTATTGATATTATTGAGATCGTGCTTCCACTTGTGAGTGCAGCGACTTCAGCTTTAACATCGATCCATAATGGCTTTGCTGGATTAAAATTTAATCCTAAAAGATCTATAAAACCTGTTGTATTATTTAAAGCTCTCCATTCTGAAAATTCAGAATTTGTGTATGAAAATCTGTATTCATAATCAAAATAACTATTAGCATTTGCCGGAATATAGAATTCTAATCCACTTGTTTCAAATTCTATTGGAACCGTAACGTCTAATTCTATAGGTGTTGTAATTGTTGCAATTTCAAATTCAGTATTACCTATTATGATTTTATCACCTGGCGAAAACTGACTAAAATTAGTAAGATTTCCATATACTTTAGTAGATCCTATTGTTGTAGATACCGTACCTACAGTTTTATAGTTTTGTACACCTGCTACAATTTCCCAACCTAAAACTTTAACAGTATTATAATATGGTGTTTGTAGAGAAGCAATTAAAAGATCTCCGTATTCGCTTGCTGTATATCCTGTAACCATTATTCTTCTAAATTTTCTTTTACTGAGTCTTCTGATTTATACCTTTCACCAGCGATCCATGCGGCAATAAATCCTGTTAATGAAGCGAAATACATTGATAAATCAGTAAGACTTGATGAATACCATATTGCTGAAGAACCTGCAATAAGCCATAAAGCAACTATCGCATATATCATAACTTCTCTTCTTGATCGAGGGCCTGATTTAAATATTCCAGTCTTTTTGCTAGGTCTTCTAGTTTCAGCCCATATATACGTTGCGCTATATGCCGTTAAAGAACCGAAGTATACTGCCAAATCTGAAAGACTTGCGCCTTTATAAGTAGCAAAAACCCCCATTACAACCCAAAGAAAAACTATAATATAAATTAAAGCTTCTCTTTTTCCAAAATCACCAAGTATTTTCATTAAGAAAGATCTTATTTTATCTATATATTCTATAAAATAAGGGTGGTTTATTACTAATTTAATTATTAATAATTCCTATAACTGAATTTGCAGTTTTAGGACTTAATTGATATTCACTACATGTTAATCCTATTGTACTATAATTAGATCCTGATTCAACATTAAACATTACACCGCCATCAGATGAATTATATTCATCAAAAACAAACATGAGCTCATAAAGTTCTTGAAACATTTGATCCTTAATAGTTCCGCTAATTCCGCTACCACAAGTTACTGCGATTACATAATTCCTTCTTCCACCTGGATTAAAGTTTGCTCTACCTTCAATTTCACCACCAATTGTTGATCTCATTGTTCCAGAATATCCGCCAGCTGTTTTTTATCAACTTCATGATTTTTGTATTTTTTAACCACCTTTTCGATTTGAAAAGCTAATAAAGCAGCGTTACGACCTATAAAAATATCGTAATTATTTTGTTCTTCGCCTCCTTGTACGTTAAGGTGCTCTTTATAATTAGGTAATTTACCTGTTTTTGCAAGAGATTTCATTGCTTCTAAAGTTTTTAAATAACTATCTCCCCATTTATCATAAGCGATCTGTGCTAATTCTACTTTTTCTTTAGCCTTTGCTTTAATTGCCTTTTTACCAAATGAAACTGCTTCATTAATTGCAGTAAATTGTTCAAATAATTTTACTTTTTTCATAATTAAATAATAGATTTTCTACCTCCTAATTGAAGTTTCCATATAAGAACATCACCTATATTTTTTTCAATTTTAAATATATCGTTTTTTGTTATATTGAACATAAGTACTGATTCGTAACCTTCAGGGCTATTAAATTCTGTAACTATATTTCTATAATCATCACCAAATAGTTCTTCTAGTTCTTCCTTAAGCATCGCCTTTGGTGCTGGAGTTGATATCTCATAGATTTCATTTCCACCATAAGACGCTTCATTTAAGAATTGTTCAAATAATTTTACGTATTTCATTTTATCTTTTTATATTTTTATTATATATCTTAATAATCTGTCACAATAGATACTAAAGGATCATCTTTTTCTGTTTTAGGATCTATCATATCCATTATTGTTGTTATTAGTGGAATTGGATCTGGTCCTTTAAGTTCAGAAATATCTCTTTCTATTTCACTAGTGAGCCATAAATCTAAAGTATCAAGTAGTTGAATTAAATGAATTCTAGAATATGGTACGTCTTCTTCTAATATATGTAATTGTTCAAAAACACTATTTATTTTTTTTAGTTCATCAATATCATATAAATCATAGAGCCTTAATTTCATTGATAAAACTTTAAAATCAAATTTAAGGAGCTTGTCTCCTTCTATCTCTAAAAGCCTTGTAAAGCTTTTATCATAATTTTTATTAAATCTTATAAATTTTAAATCCTGTAAATCCTGACACATCATATAAATAAAATATGGAGAATGTACGTTTTTATGTAAAAAGTCAGCGCCTACTGATTTAACTTTATTAATCATAGGCATATACATATTCTCAAGTAAAGAAAGTATTTGTTTAGAAGAAACTATAATGGAATCTTCATTTATTTCCATATAATCTAAATTATTTTTGATTTCAACCCAAATTTTCTATTATCAAAGTGATTATATTTATATAAAGTAACGTCGACTGACGTTATTTGAATACTGTTATCCATTGTAAATCTTTTAATATACTGTAATCGATCTATCTATCGATTCTAATTTAGTATAAAGTTCTTCTTTTGCGAATTTTTCTAACTCTTTAAATTCACGATTTCCTATTTCATTTTTATCAATAAAAACTCTAATAGCTTCTTCACTTGGTATATATTTTGATTTACTTGAAGGCTGTTTTTTAGCTGATTTTTTAGTTCTGGTATAAATCCAACCTGGAACTCCTTTAAATCTGCTAGCAACTAAAGACCAACTGTCAATAACTGCAATCGGGTTAATTCCATTAATGTTAAACAACTGTGCATTTGCTGGAAATTTTATAGCAAAGAATCGATTAATCATAAAGTGATGTCTCTTCTTATTATGTTGTTTTATTTCAGCATATTGTTTTTTCTTTGTAAACATTATTTTTACAAAATCAAATAGTTTTGTTTCGTCTAACATATATTTAGAATAACTCTTTAGTTATTTTACTGCTGTTTGTTGAGTTTGTTTCAGGCGTTTTTAATCCAGCAAAAGGATCAAACCCACTTGGAGCAGATGTTCCTTTTTTAACTAACCAATTAGTTCCTTCAAGTATAATTTCCATTTTAGTTAGTTTATTAAAAGTTGGTTCAATATTAAAATCAGATTCTACTGCTTTATAAATTTGCTTTTGAATAGGATCAGGAATAGTATTAAAGTGTAAGAGCATTAAATCTAAGTTCTGATTAAATCTTGCTCTAATTTCTTTACGATCTGATTTACCTATAACTCTGTATATAATATCAACTATTGAATCTACGCTATCTTTATTAAAGAATTGATCAATTGTAAAATTACCTTCTTCTTTTTTATATTGATCTAATATTTTATATGAGTTTTTTTCAGTAATAGAATAGTTTATAATTTTACCTGACTTTGCTGTTTTTGTCCAAGTAACTACACTTTTAATATTATCGCTTTTATCTCCTTGTAAGATTTTAGAAAATATAAAATCATCACAATTAACTTCTTCAAGCTGTACCTTATTTTTATTTACCCAATCAGAAAGATCTTGTTTCATTTTATCATGAAGAACATTTGTTGATGACATATTAAATAACATATCTTCATTAGACATTGTGTCAGTTACTCTTTCATTAAGTAAATCTTCGAAGCCTTCAAATGTAATTAATCTACGTTTTGAATTATAATACCATAAAGAGTAAGCATCAGTTGCTTTATTATAATTAACAAGTTGTATTAAATCTCTATCACCTGTCCATACAATACAATTTTTACCTTGATTATTTAATTGCGTAGACCATCCGAATAAAACATCATCTGCTTCTGCACCGTTAATTTGATGTATAATTACTCCTTGTTTTGCAAGAATACTTTGAAATTCAGAATATACATGAAAAACACCTTCCCAGTTTACTGAATCATCATGTGTACGTGTTCCTTTATATTGTGCATCTGGAAATAAATCCTTACGCCACGATTTTGCATCAACAGCAACAACGACTTGATCTACAAACGCTGACATTTTACGTATTTCAGAGGCAAAATCAATACATAATTTACGCATTAATTGTGACTGACTATCTTGAGTTCCTAATAATTGTTGTCCTTTTTTACGAGGAAGAACGAATAATCTACTATGTAAGAAGTAATTACCGTCTATTAATAATGAATGTTTTCCGAATTTCATATTGTATGCTTTTATTTTATATTACTAATATAACACTTTTTTGCGACATAAAAAAATTATTGTCTAACTATTTCTTGTAATTTATATACACAACTTAAAAGTGTTATAACTTGATCTATTACTAAATTTCTTTGAGCTTGATGTTCTGCAACAACTACTGCAATTTGTGGAATAAATCTAGTTGAGTTTGGTTTTTCAGATTGAATGTATTGAATAAACTCTTCTCCTAAAGTTTGAAGAACATCATCAACTCTATTAGAATATTCTCCAACTAAATACTGATAGTTTTTAACAGGATCTGTTTGATTAAATATAAGTTCAAATACATCTTTATAAACTGAATTAAATTTCTTAACATCTTCAACGTTAATTGAAGTTGTTCCTTGAGTTTTAAATCCTTGTAATTTATTAAGAGTGCTTCTTAAATCTGGGAAGTTTCTTTTTACAAACTCAACTAATGCCGGCTTTTCTATTGTCATTTCTTCTTTTCCACATATATCATAAACTCTTCTAATATATTTCTTTGTTAATTCACTTTCTTCTTCTTTATCAAAGTCAAAATTGATAACTTCAAATCTTGAAAGAATTGGATCTGGTAATTTATTAATGTAATTACACGTTGCAATAAATCGTGAATTAGATGCAAACGTTTCCATTGTTGCACGCAGTGCTTTAAAGAATTGATCAGAGACACCATCAACCTCGTCTAATATAACTACCTTAAATTTATCTCTATCATCTAGAATTGACATGGTTGAACAGAAATCAGAGAGACACCATCAACCTCGTCTAATATAACTACCTTAAATTTATCTCTATCATCTAGAATTGACATGGTTGAACAGAAATCAGTAATTCTTGTACGAATAACATCAACTGAAGTGTCTGTTGAAGCATTAATGTAAAGATATGGAAGATCCCATTGTTGAACAATTGCTTTTGCTGTTGATGTTTTACCAGTACCTGGAGAACCTGCAAATAGCATGTTCTGCGTTAGACCATCTTTAAATTTATTCATTACTCTTTCTGGTAAGATTAAATCTGTTAAATCTTTTGGTCTATATTTTTCTGTAAATAATGCTTGAATCATCTAGTGTATATTTTAGTAATTATATCAGGAAATCACTAAATGTTTCAGTAATAAATACTATATGGCATATAATAAGAAATATCCTAAAATAAAGAGAACTGGTGGACCTTACCCTAGGAATAGGTTCGGTGTTCGCTATGATAGTATCTCTAAACAACAGCGTAGATTATTATTAGAACACCCTATACTCAAGGACCGTGCTCAAAGTGATCAATTCTTACATATTATTTTTGAAGTGTGCCGACATCGACATGTGGATCGATTTGATAAATTCTATTATGATTTATCCACGGGAG
>Ga0206128_1001765_pt1 | contig 20594 bp, 23 predicted proteins | sample Helgoland_Spring_7_FD_148601 | JGI IMG/M metagenome (GOLD analysis project Ga0206128, IMG submission 148601) | Pelagic subsurface seawater microbial communities from Kabeltonne, Helgoland, North Sea - Helgoland_Spring_Bloom_20160426_1 | ecosystem: Environmental > Aquatic > Marine > Epipelagic ... | reverse complement strand
GCGATTTCCATAACTTTCAGGCCTTCGCCCTCAGCTTTTGCTTTGGACGGAGAACCGTCGCGCAGAGCCACAACAACGTTCTTTGCGCCACTATCGCGCAGGTTCAACGCGTGTGCGTGACCTTGCGAGCCGTAGCCGAGAATCGCTACTTTGGCTTCTTTGATGAGGTTAACGTCGCAATCACGATCATAATAAACGCGCATGGGTGTAGTCCTTTGAGTTGGGAATCAAGTATTGGCGTTAATCTACGCTGAATGCGGCGTTGAACTTTCCGAAAAGCATAGATAAGCACCGATAATCGAATTTTTCATTCACTAATTCAACAAATATGAGATACTTCATGCTTGATGATGTCGATCGACGCATATTGCGACAAATGCAGGCTGCGCCCGAGTTGCCAAATGCGGAGCTCGCCGCGCGCTGTGATCTCACCAACGCGACCTGCTATCGTCGGATCGAGAAAATGCAGGCGAGTGGTGTTTTGGGTGGTCAGCAAGCTGTCATTGACTGGCAAGCGCTTGGGTACGCGGTTGAGGTGAGTTTGCGCATCACTCTCGATAAAACGCAAACCCGTGCATTTGATGACTTCATAGAAGCTGCACGGGGGGTGCGACACGTCATCGAAATCCAAACGTTCTTAGGCCGCGTCGATGTGCGCCTGTCCGTAATCGCACGCGATATGAGCCATTATCAGCAGATCTACCGCGAACAAATCCTAAGCCTGCCGCATATCGCAGACATTGAAGCGTTGATGCATGTGGCGCGCATCAAGCAGAGCGAAGGCTTACCCCTGTGATCGAACCCGTGATTGATCTCGATGACATTGACCGCAAGATTTTGCGTGCTTTGGCGGAGGACGCCACGCTTGGGGCGGGGGCTCTGGGGCGCCGTTTTGATATGTCGCAACCCGCGATGTGGCGACGGGTGAAACGTTTGCAAGATGCGGGTGCATTTCGGGCAAGGCGGTTGGTTTTGGACCATGAAAAGCTGGGCTTTGGGGTTACCGTTTTCCTCGGGGTGAAGCTTGCGACCAAAGGTCGTGTCAGCCTTGAGGATTTCGAGCGCGCCGTCAGTGCCATTCCCGAAGTGCAAACGATTGAGCATGTGCTTGGCATGTATGACTACCGTTTGCGCGTTGTGGCGCGTGATATCCCCGATTTTGAACGTGTTCTGCGTCGCCGTATTATGACATTGCCCGGTGCTGGGGATGTGGAAGCGAATGTATTATTGAGCGAAGAACGCAGGCCTGGCCCGCTGGGGTAGGGCTGTATGCAAAGGTAGACTTTGCCAATTGCGCGCAGAGACGTTAGCAAAGCCGTAACAGTTTCGGAGATAGAATATGCCTGCATTGCTCGACACAATTGATCCCAACGGCCTTGAAGAATTCTCGGTCGTGTTCACAGACCGCTCGCTCAATTCCATGAGCGGTGCGTTTCAAGGCGTGATGAATGACATCTCGTCCATGTTGAAAGACGTCTACAAGGCCGACGCTGTTGCGTTGATCCCAGGTGGCGGATCTTACGGCATGGAGGCGGTTGCGCGTCAATTCGCTCGCGGTACGGATGTACTGGTCGTACGCAACGGGTGGTTTTCATATCGTTGGAGCCAGATCATTGAAACTGGCGGATTAACCCAGAGCTGCACAGTGATGAAAGCGCGCCAGACTGGCAATGACACACGCGCACCCTTCGCGCCGGCACCGATCGACGAGGTCGTCGCGACGATCCGTTCTGAAAAGCCAGCGATTGTATTCGCGCCACACGTTGAAACATGCGCGGGTGTGATCCTGCCGGATGAGTATGTCACGGCTTTGGCCGCCGCTGCGCATGAAGTGGGCGCGTTGATGGTGCTCGATTGTATCGCATCGGGGTGTGCCTGGATCGACATGAAGGCGACGGGGGTGGACGTGTTGATTTCCGCACCGCAAAAGGGATGGTCAGCATCACCGTCTGCGGGACTTGTGATGATGTCTGCGCGTGCAGTGGCGCGTTTGGATGAAACAACATCCGACAGTTTCGCGATTGATCTCAAGAAATGGTATCAGATCATGCAGGCCTATGAGAACGGTGGTCATGCGTATCATGCGACCATGCCAACCGATGCGCTGCGTGCGTTCCGCGATACGATGTTGGAAACCAAAGAGTACGGTTTTGACAAATTGCAGGCCGCGCAATGGCAGCTTGGCAACGAGGTTCGTGCGTATCTCAAGGGCAAAGGAATAACATCTGTTGCCGCAGATGGCTTCGGTGCGCCAGGCGTTGTCGTCAGCTACACGGATGATCCCGCAATTCAAAACGGCAGTAAGTTTTCTGCGCTTGGAATGCAGATCGCGGCGGGTGTTCCGCTGCAATGCGATGAGCCGGATGATTTTCGTACGTTCCGTTTAGGGCTGTTTGGTTTGGACAAGCTTTATGATGTGGATGGGACGATGACGCGTTTGACCAAAGTGTTAGATCAGGTTTTGTGAAGGTGATCGTAGGGTGCGTGAAACCATGCACCTTACTTACCCCTTTGCACCAAGACCCATCTGCATGATTGATTTTCGCAAAGGCGCGAAGCTGTAGAGTGCATTTAACCCTGCTGCGCGGGCATCGCGCAGAGGGGCGGCGCTGAGCATAGAGGTCTGATTAAGCAAAGTTATTCCAGCTTCACGTAGGCGAATATCGTTGAACCGCGCTTTGTGAAACGCATCCAACATCGCGGCATCGCCCAGACCTTCAGGGCGCGCGATGGCCAAGTCTCGCAAGGCGCGAATGTCGCTGAGCGACATGTTCAAACCCTGAGCACCGATAGGGGGCAGTACATGCGCTGCCTCAGCAATAAGGGCCAAACGCTCACTGCTGAGACGGTCAGCATGTTGACTGATAATCGGCCAAATCGTGCGCTGGGAGGCCAGTTTGAGCAACCCCAAAACCCCACAAGAACGCGTGTTCATTGCTACTTCAAACGAATCCTCGCTCATTTCGTAGAGCGCTTTTGCTTTTGGCCCTTCCTCCATCCAGACAATTGCTGAACTTGGACGGCCCTCATGATCAGGCAGCGGCACCAGTGTGAAAGGACCACCCGTTCGATGTATTTCGGTTGATACGTTTTCATGAGGCGTCTCGTGTGTAACCGCAAAAGCGAGTGCTTTCTGACCAAAACGCGTGGTGCTTACGTTAATGCCAGCCGCCTCCCGCATGGGGGATCCACGTCCGTCGGCAGCGATCACCAGGCGCGCTGAAACGCGTGTACTATCGCTGAGACCAACGCGTGCTTCGGCGGTGCGGGTGAACAATGTGCGTGCGCCAACGCCTGTCTTATAGGTCACATTGGGTAAGGTTTCTAAATGCGCAGCCATTTCTCGGCGCAGCAACCAATTGGGCAGATTCCACCCAAACGGATGGTCAGAGATATCTGCGGCATCAAATTCTTTCGACATACGCGCTTCGGGTTCAGGACCGCCTGCGTCGATAATGCGCATAATTTGCAAAGGCTGCGCATGCGGAGCAAGGCGGGTCCAAAGTCCAACCTCTTCAAGCAACGCGCGCGCGGGCTGCAAAAACGCAGTGCTGCGCAGATCTGCGCCTTGGGCATCACGGACGGTGATAGGTTTTGCCGGATCAACACAAATCACATTAAACCCTGCTTGAGCAAAGGCCGCTGTTGCTGTTAGCCCCGCGATTCCGCCACCTGAAACGAGTATATCGTGATCCATAAGCACCCTCTTTCGTTACTCATACAGATAGGGGATCAAAACAAATCTGCCATAGGCAAAACGCCGCAAGTTACGTTTGAACGCTTCGCAAAAACGCAGATAGGTCGTCTGTATGATGCTCGATATGTGGTTGGGGCAGTGGTTCTGGCGCGACATGTACGGTGCGCATGCCTAAGGAATGGGGCACCGATAGATTGCGTGGATCATCCTCAAACATCGCGGCAGTTTTGGGTGTCACACCACCGAGCGCAAAAACTTTGTCGAAGGCCGTAGCGTCTGGTTTGGGGTGAAAATCTGCATGCTCGACACCGTATACGGCATCAAATAGCCCCGACAGCCCGCGCGCTTCGAGCACATTTTGCGCGTAGGGTTCACAGCCGTTTGTGTAAACGATCTTACGGCCTGGCAATGTGCTAATAGCGTGGCGCAAATCGGGATCTGGTGAAAGTACCGTAAAATCAATGTCATGTACGTCAGTCAGATAAGGTGCCGGATCAACGTTGTGTTCGCGCATGAGCCCCGCCAATGTGGTGCCGTGCGTGCGCCAATAATGGCCCCTCAAATAGTCAGCCCGCTCTTGATCGACCCCAAGCGCGTCCATCACATAAGCGGTCATGCGCACTTCGATTTGATCGAAAAGCGTCATGTGCGGGGGATAGAGCGTGTGATCGAGGTCGAACACCCAAGTGTCCACGTGAGAGAAATGTGCTTTGATCATGGGTGTGATGCTAGTGGGAATAGTCAAGCGTCACAACAGGTTGATCAAAAATGCTGCTGCGCATAGGATTTATTCAAACCAGAACAAGGAAGTGACAATGAGCCAGACACGGGCAGGGCAGACAGATGCTTACGCGCTGATCCTTCAAGCGATTGATGTGGGTGTGTTCAAGCCCGGCGATCGCTTGGTCGAAAGTGATCTTGCGGATCGTTTCGGTGTGTCACGCACCCCCATTCGCGAAGCGCTGCAACGGCTTGAAACGCAAAACCTGCTCACGCGCGATGGGCGCAGTCTGATCGTCGCGTCGCTGAGCCACAATGAAATGGCAGAACTCTATGCAGTGCGTTCCGAACTTGAAGGGCTCGCCGCGCGTTTGGCGGCCCAACATGCAAGCGCGGAAGAGGTGCTCGTGCTGCGCGAAATGGTCCAAGAGGATCGCAAATTGACCGATGATCCGTCGGCTTTGTCGCGCGCAAACAGACGCTTTCACAAGCAAATCCACCTTGCCTCTCATAACCGTTTTCTTGTGCGCCAGCTTGATCTTGTGCACCGATCAATGGCCTTGATGGCGACGACATCGTTGGCAGCAGAGGGGCGCGGTGAAGTCGCGATGGAAGAGCACAATGCGATTGTTGAAGCGATCGCTGCGGGGGATCAAGACGCTGCGCAACAAGCGTTGCGTGATCATATTTCAGTGGCGTTCGTAACGCGGCTCAAGCTTGATTCACTCTCATCCGATGGGGCTTGAGCCAGATCATGTTCGCTATGACCATGGGCAGTTTTTTCCCAATAAAACGGACGCGTTAAAAGTTCCCACATGCCTTTGTAAATCGCGAGCGTCCCGAGCCCCATGTAGAGCGTCATCAGCAGTGTCCACGGCATCAGATGTCGGTGTAGCTTGCGCGTGACCGCGATCATGTAGGTAACCAAGCTTGTGAGCCACATGAATATGAAAGCGATGATGATCGTACTTAACAGATGCGCCGGTATGGCAGCCTCGAGCCACTCGCGTGCGGTGAAATAGAGCAGCATATGTGACCAAATCAGCGGCGCGAGCATGTACTGGCTGATTGAGGATAAGAAAAACGCCTGAAAGCCAAAGAACTTCCAAGGCCCAAGCTCAAACAACAGCCTTAAGGGGCGGCGCATATGGGTGAAGTAAGTGATCAAATACCCTTTGAGCCAACGCGAGCGTTGTTTGATCCACGGCCAAGCTTTGTTGTTGGCTTCCTCCAGCGTGACAGAAGAAATCAGCCGCGTGCGATATCCTGCGCGCGCTAGACGAATGCCAAGATCCGCGTCTTCGGTGACATTATGCGCGTCCCAACCATGCAATTTTTCAAGGATATTTCGGCGAAAGAACACGCTGGTGCCACCAAGCGGGATCGCAAACCCGAGCTTGGAGATGCCTGGAAGGATCAAGCGAAACCACGTTGCATATTCAATCGCGAAAAAGCGCGCGAGCGCGTTGGAGCGTGCGTTATAGAAATCGAGGATCGCTTGCAAACAGGCGGTTTGTTCTGGTTCAGCAGCAAAGCGTGCAACAACTTCATTGAGCTGTTCCGGGTGCGGCGCGTCTTCGGCGTCATAAATGCCAACAATGTCGCCTATGCAAAACGGCAGCGCATAATTCATCGTGCGGGGTTTTGTCGTGATATTCCCGGGCGGGACAATCAACGTGCGCATCCAATTTGGTAGATCTGCGTTCTCCAAATTCGTGCGAGTCGCAAAGTCATCAGCTTCAATGACCAAAATCACATCCAGCAATGACTTGGGATAATTCAACAACCCAATGCGTTGCAAAAGGGCATCCAGGATTTCACTTTCGTCATGCAAAGGAATCAAAATGCTTATGCACGGGAGCTTTTTAGGAAGGGAGAGGCGTTTTTGATCGGTTATCTTTCGTGTGAACATTTCTACGGCGACTGCACTGCTTTTCAGCGCCATTCCCAAACAAACCATAGCAACCGAAAATCCAAAAAACGCCTGATACAACCCAACCAATGTGACCCACTTCAAAAGGACGGCTGTTAGAAAAAGCGGAATAGTAATTGCCAAAATGGTCTTAAGCTGTGCAGGTAGCGCGCGGCAGCTCAAAGCATCTGGCACAAGCGTTTCTGCTCGAATGGCTAGAAGGTGATCGCCACTCGCGCGAATAGTTTTGTTTATGTCTTGTGGACTTGCGATGGCACCGGAAATGGGATGCAGCTGGGACGGCATTTCTTGGATTGCGATTGCCAGCTGTTCTGGACTGCTTGCGGCAAGGACCGTGCCGTTTTTGTCTTTCATCCATGGTACGCAGTGGAGGCGCAAGCATTCTTGAGGCGGCAAAAAAAGCTGAAGATCAAGATCAGGGCTTGAGGTTTGCAACGTCAAGAAGGGCAAGTTGTGTTGCAGCGCTAGGGTTTCAAATAGTTCATATTCGCTGATCAAGTCTTGTGCGATCAGTAGATGGCCCAGCTGAGCATCGCTGATTCTTTGATGCCCAAGTGAGACTAAAACGTCAGACGTCTTAATAAAACCACGTTCAACAAGCATCTTTCCCAAAGGTCGCCGCTTCAACCGAGGCTGTATGGGCTCAATTGGTTTGAGCGCGCGAATCTGGACACTGCTCATATCTATCCCTTGAGTTGTGATAGACACGAAATGGCATTGCTATGGTTAAGAGACCGTTAATATGAGGAATTTAATAGTATTTAGCCTGCTTTGCGTTCATCCATAAACTGAGCAAAACGCTCAAATAGATAATAGCTGTCTTGCGGGCCCGGGCTCGCTTCTGGGTGATGTTGCACGGAATAAACTGGGCGACCCTCCAAGCGAATGCCACAGTTAGAGCCATCGAAAAGCGAGACATGGCTTTCGATAACGCCCTCGGGCAAAGTCTGGCTATCAACCGCAAAACCGTGGTTCATCGAGGTGATCTCAACCTTGCCAGTGTCTTGATCTTTCACCGGATGGTTCGCACCGTGATGGCCGTGGCTCATCTTGATGGTTTTCGCACCCACGGCGAGCGCGAGCATCTGGTGACCAAGGCAAATGCCGAAAACAGGTAAATCCTCTTTCGCCAGAACCCCTTGAATCATCGCAACAGCATATTCGCCCGTCGCGGCCGGATCGCCCGGACCGTTGGACAAAAAGACGCCATCAGGATTATGGGCAAGGACCTCTTCAGCCGTTGCGCTGGCGGGCAGCACGACAACATCGCAGCCCGCTGATGCAAGGCAGCGCAGGATGTTGCGCTTGGCGCCAAAGTCGATGGCAACAACTTTGTGCTTAGGCGCATCTTGTGTCGTGTAGCCGTCGGGCCAAGCCCACCGCATTTCATTCCAACGATAGCTCTGAGCACATGTGACTTCTTTCGCCAGATCAAGGCCCTCGAGACCAGCGAATGCACGGGCCTGCGCGACCAAGTCATCTGTATCAAAGTTGCCGTCCGGATCGTGGCAAAGTGCTGCATGCGGTGCACCTTGCTGACGGATTGTTCGGGTCAAGCGGCGCGTGTCGATCCCGCCAATCGCGATACGCCCACGCGCGGCAAGCCAATCGCCCAGCTCTTGGGTGTTGCGCCAGCTTGACGCTTCTGTCGGATCCCATTTGACCACCATGCCCGCCGCGACAGGATCGGCGGTCTCATCGTTTGCGGGGTTGGTGCCGGTATTGCCGATATGCGGGAAGGTGAAGGTCACGATTTGCCCAGCATAGGAAGGGTCGGTCATGATTTCTTGGTAGCCGGTCATCGCAGTGTTGAAGCAAAGTTCGGCCACCGTCGTGCCCGTTGCGCCGAAACCGCGACCGTAAAAAATGGTCCCATCGGCAAGAGCGATGCAAGCGGTAGGCGTCTTTAATGTGAGTGCAGGCGTGGGCATGTGGCAATTCCCCGTAGTCTGAATGCGCGCGTTTCCGAATGGAAGGCAGCAGATAAATCTGCGCGAAACTATGGGCAGGGCCGCGTGAGGTCAAGGGAAACAGTAAAAAGAAAAGTATTTAAAAATAGATGGTTAGCTAAAAAACGCTCTATTGCGCTGAACGTAGGCATTGGTTAGTGTCCAAGGCTCGATTTAGCCAGGGGATGGGTTTGGAGCGCACTATGCGAGATAAAATCAATGCGGCACTAAAGCAGGCAATGCGTGACAAAGCGGCCATCCGGCTCTCTACGTTACGACTTGTGAATGCAGCGATCAAAGATCGCGATATCGCAGCGCGGTCTAACGGCGGTGACGAGGGGGCGAGCGACGCTGAAGTGCTTGCGATCCTTGGCAAAATGTCCAAGCAACGTATGGAAAGTGCGCGCGCTTATGAAGAGGGCGGACGCCTTGATCTGGCAGAACGTGAGCGCGAAGAAATCGGCGTGATCGAAGAGTTCCTTCCGCGACAACTAAACGAAGATGAAGTCGCCAATGCAGTGACTGCTGCGATCAAAGCAAGTGGCGCAGAATCAATCCGCGACATGGGCAAGGTCATGGGGATTCTTAAAGAGCAATATACAGGGCAAATGGATTTCGGTGCTGTTGGCCCTGTCGTTAAAGACAAGCTTTGCGCGAATTAAGCGCTTAGGTGGCGATCTAATCCGAGATCCGCCCATATGCGGCGGGTCTTACGCGTATCTTCAATTTTTGCGCGGTTGGTTTTGACGATCTCTGGGTCGACATACCCGCGCGGATGGTCAATGTGCAACAAAGGTGCGCTGTAGCGCAAGAATTGTCCTTGGACCCCAGCGTTCAGTAAACGCGATCCTAGCTCTTTGTCCTCACCACCATACCGCATGCTTTCGTCAAAGCCGTTCACTTTGATCAATTGCGCGCGCGATGTGGACGCGTTGCCGCCTGACCATGTGATCCGCACGGGCGAAATTTTATCTAGGAATTTTGCCAAGGGTCTTGGTGCGCTGCCCGCTTTCAAGCGATCGCTCAGACCTTTGATATTGCCGTTTCGACTAAGCCATTGAGGATCGAACACGCGTTTGGATGTGATGTCTTCTTCGTTTAGCCGTTCTGACGTCTCAGCGTTCAATCGAACCACGGAGCCTGTACTAAAACTGTTAGGTCGCGCGAGTTCGATATGACGTGCGATAAATCCGGCACTCGCCAAGCAATCACCATCGATGAAGATCAGCAGGTCAGCGGCAGAGCTGGCAATCGCTTTGTTCAGAATTTCATTTTTGCCAAATCCGGTGTCGGGATGCCAAACATGTCGCAACGGCAACCGAGGCTGATGTTTCTCTAAGACGGCTTTGGTTTCGGGGCCAGATCCATCATCCGCGACTGCGATGCGATCAGGCAGACGCGTTTGAGCCTGCAAAGCGCAAAGCACAAGGTTCAACGCCCTCGGGCTGTTGTAAGTCGTAATGATAAGTTCTGTTTTCATTGAGGTCTAATGACGTCTCTATCTAGCCGCGCGGGCAGAGGAAAAAGCGGAAGTGAGCTCTGCGAAAAGCTGTTGGCGTTCCTCTTCGCTCAAAAACGCACCGATTTCAACTTCTCGTCCGTTGCCTTTGAGCGTGACATAGTTGGGAACGGGACCGTCTTTTTGATGAAGCTCTACAGTGACCCAGTAAGTGTTGCTGTCCCAATGCTGATCTTTTGCGCGCGGGTTTGTGCGATGAAGGACGGTTTGATCGGAACCAATGGTCAAGGTTTCAAGCGTGCTGCGATCTTGGTGGGAGCGGTGCAAAGCAAACCAAATGCCGCCAACCGCGATCAACAAGAAGGGAAGCAGTGCCCAAAGGAGTGCGGTGCCCAGCAATCCGAAAAGCGGAATTGTAATGAGCGTAAACGTTGCTAGCACAAAGGCGGCCATACCCCGCGGAGGGAGCGACTGGTGAGGCCAAAGTTCTAGCGTTTGCTCAGAAGCGTTTTGTGGTGAGGACCACGAGTAGGGCATAAAGATCGTCCATAAAGCTTGGTCTTTACCCAGAGATAGCAGGCAGTTCCAAAAAAGAAAGCCCCGGTGCGAAACACCGGGGCTTGTCAATTTTTGAGCAAAACGCTTGCCCTAGTGAGCTGGCGTTTTGTCCCAGTCTTCCTGCTTTGGAAGCTGCTCAAACGTGTGCTCAGGGGGTGGGCACGGAAGTGTCCACTCTAGCGTGTCTGCATACTCGTTCCATGGGTTGTTCTGTGTGACGCGTGCGCCCCAGCGGATTGCGTAGGACATAACGCCAAAGAAGAAGATGAACGATGCGAACGATAGGAACGCGCCCCATGAGGAGACATAGTTCCAATACGCAAACGCCTCTGGATAGTCGATGTAGCGACGTGGCATGCCCTGACGACCCAAGAAGTGCTGTGGGAAGAAGGTTACGTTCGCGCCGATAAACATCGCCCAGAAGTGCAACTTGCCCGCCCATTCAGGGTACATACGGCCTGTCATCTTCGGGAAGTAGAAGTAGATACCCGCGAAGATCGCAAAGACCGCGCCCAAGCTCATCACATAGTGGAAGTGCGCAACGACATAGTATGTGTCGTGATATGCACGGTCCACAGCCGCTTGGGACAGCACGATTCCTGTAACGCCACCAACGGTGAAGAGGAACAAGAAGCCAAAGGCCCAAAGCATAGGTGTTTTGAACTCGATCGAGCCGCCCCACATTGTGGCGATCCAACTAAAGACCTTCACACCAGTTGGAACCGCAATGACCATTGTCGCCAGCATGAAGTAGGACTGCTGTGTCAAGGACATACCAACCGTGTACATGTGGTGCGCCCAAACGACGAACCCAAGTGCACCAATCGCGATGATCGCCCAAACCATTGGCAAGTAACCAAACACAGGCTTGCGAGAGAACGTCGCCCCCACGTGACTGATAATACCGAAGCCGGGCAGGATGATGATGTAGACTTCAGGGTGACCGAAGAACCACAAAATGTGCTGATACAAGATCGGATCACCACCGCCGGCTGGGTCAAAGAAGGTCGTTCCAAAGTTACGATCTGTCAAAAGCATCGTGATCGCGCCAGCCAAAACAGGCAAGGCCAAAAGGATCAACCAAGCGGTCACAAAGATCGACCAAGAGAACAAAGGCACTTTGAAGAGTGTCATTCCCGGTGCGCGCATGTTCAAGAAAGTGGTAATCATGTTGATCGCACCAAGGATCGAGCTGGCACCAGAGACGTGAACCGCAAAGATTGCGAGATCCATCGACATACCGCCTTCGTTCACGGAAAGCGGTGGATACAGAACCCAACCTACACCTGAACCAAGCTGGTCATTGCCACCCGGCGCAAGAACGGAACAAACCGCCAAAACCGTACCAGCAACATACATCCAATAGGACAGGTTGTTGAGACGCGGGAACGCCATGTCAGGCGCGCCAAGTTGCAAAGGCATGAAGTAGTTACCAAAGCCGCCAAAGAGCGCGGGAATCACTACGAAGAACATCATCAAGATGCCGTGACCCGTGATAAGCACGTTCCAGAGGTGACCGTTTGGGGTACATTCACTTGCAGCGTCTGCAAACATACGTGCGCCCTCAAGGCACATGTATTGAACGCCAGGCTCCATGAGCTCAAGGCGCATGTAGACAGTGAAAGCTACGGAAATAAAGCCAACAAGCGCTGACGTTATGAGGTATAAAATACCGATATCTTTGTGGTTCGTAGACATGAACCAGCGGGTGAAGAAACCGCGCTGATCTTCGTGTTCATGGCCTTGAATGGCTGCGTCTGCCATGCGTGCCTCCTGCTGATGTGTAAATTAAGCGCGTAAAAGTCCCTTCAAGCGCTTGGTATTCCCGTCTGGTTTTAGTTCGCTTCAGCCTCGCATTCAATGTCTGAGTGCACGTTTGACAAACAATATTGTCGCACGTGTTTGTCGCAATTGGCCGTCAAAGTCGCCATTGGCGTACCAATACGCATTCAGAAACACGCAAATAACGAATTTCTGGTTAAGATTCGCAGCTTAGGCAAAATATTTTGCGAATCTCGCAAAGCTTAAGCTTCAAAGGTCCGCTTAAAGTTGCGTTGCAACGCAACATCCAAATCATCCATGCTGACGGGCAGGCCAAGATCGACCAAACTGGTGACGCCGTGATCGGATATGCCGCAAGGCACGATGCCTGTGAAATGCTCCAAATCAGGCTCAACATTGATGGAAATGCCATGAAAGCTGACCCATTTGCGCAAACGGATCCCAATGGCCGCAATCTTGTCTTCAGCAACTGCACCATTCGCTTGCAGTGGCTTGTCAGGCCGTTGCACCCAGACCCCCACACGTCCACAGCGGATTTCGCCAACAACATTGAACTCCGCCAAGGTCGCAATCACCCAAGCCTCTAGTTGTTGCACAAATGCGCGGACATCACGGCCGCGTTTCGCCACATCGAGCATCACATAAGCCACGCGTTGACCGGGGCCGTGGTACGTATACTGCCCGCCGCGTTTGGAGGTGTGTACGAGAAACCGGTCAGGATCGGTCAAATCGCGCGGGTCAGCTGAAGTGCCAGCAGTATAGAGCGGGGGATGTTCCAGCAGCCAGATCATCTCCTCTGCGGTGCCGCCTGCAATATCAGCTGCGCGCGCTTCCATAAGCGCGACCGCGTCTTCGTATGCGACTAAACTGTTCGATATTTTCCACTCTACCATGTGGGCCAATTACTATGAGCAGGCAATGCGCACCACCCTTAAAGCGGGAGGATACCCGCCTCTTTCAAGTCTTTGATGCGACTGCGGCTTGCGGGCAGGGTGCGTCCATCAGAAAGGGTAAGAATCGCTTTGTCGCCGTCACGCTTTGCTTTGGTGATATGAGCAAGGGCTGCCCAGTGTGAGCGATGCACCTGTAGCCCCGCAACATCCCCCGTCTCACGGATTGCATCGCTGAGCCGCATCAAAAGCAGTGAGGTGCCGTTGCTTGTTGTGACTTCGACATAATGGTCCTGCACTGACATCGAGATCAGCGCGCCACGTTTTTCCAGATCCAGTCGTTGCAGCAGAGCTGGCGGTTTTGGCGCGCTAGAGCTGTCGGCCTGGGGCTGTTCTGAAATCAACTGAAATACAAAAGAAATCACACCAGCGGTTAAGGCGACAGAGCCCATCTGAGTGAAATGTGGAGCGCTTCCAAAAGCGAGCGCGTTGATCAAAGTGACTGTAGTACCAACAGTGAACGCAGTTGCGATCGCACCACAAATGCGCGCAGGCCAAGGGGATTTTTGAGCACGCATCGCATCTATCATGAAGGCAGATGTCAGCACGCCCACCGCAAAGGTCACCGGCACGATCACAGCCCAATAGGCAAGGCGTGGACCGAAGGAGATGTTTTCCAGCGTGCCAAATGGCCCGGATAGACCAAGCAAAACAATCACCGCAATAAGGATGATCTGCGCGATGGGTTTGCTAACCGTCTGTCGCATTTCACGAAGCGCGTGTTGCGTCGGGCTGGTGCTCACGAAAATCCTCCGCAGTTGAGCGCAATGAGTGGTGACGCATGCACAAGGTGCGTCCATGACGGGGTCATACCGCGATTTTACCTGTTTGGAAAAGGACTTATACTATGGATTTCGCTCCGCTACTAAATGCCCCCCTTCTTGTTCAATGCCACGTTGTCTTTGCCATGACGGCCCTTGTTTTGGTGCCGGTCATGTTGTTTCGGCGCAAAGGTGATCGTCTGCACAAGATCATCGGACGGGTTTGGGTCCTTGCCATGGGGTTCACGGCGCTCAGCTCGTTCGGGATTATGGATATTCGCTTGATTGGCCCATTCAGTCCTATCCATGGCCTGTCGCTGCTTACACTTTATTCACTTGCTGGGGCTGTGATCAATGCGCGCGCGGGCAAGATTGAAGCTCACAAAGGCAACATCCTTGGCGCTATGGGGGGCTTGGTTGGGGCAGGGGTATTTACTGTGTTGCCGGGCCGCTTGATGTCGCAGATTCTATTTCCTAGTGCTGAAGTGATCGGATTTGTTGCGATTTTGGCTTTGGGCGTTTTGGGGTTTGTCCTGTGGCGCAATAAATTGAAGCATGCGATTTGAGTGGCTACTCCCGCTTTCGTTCGAGTTTTGCAACATTCGCATCGATTTGCTCTTGGCATGGGAAAAAGGCTCCACTATACGCCGACGAACTTGCTGGTTTTGCGGTCGTGGCGGAATTGGTAGACGCGCAGCGTTGAGGTCGCTGTGAGGTAACACTCGTGGGGGTTCGAGTCCCCCCGACCGCACCAGCAAGTATATTACCCCTCTTAGCATTTGACTTGAACGGCCCCTTTGAGCGCTGCGTCATTTGCATTTGTGATTGCATTCCGGGCGGTTCGCCGAGGAAGATTGCACAAATTCACAAGAGGGATCCTTCATATGACAAATTGGGCAGGCCAAGTGGCCATCGTTTCCGGCGGCGCTTCTGGGTTAGGGGCGGCGACTGCGAGCCAACTGGCAGCATCAGGTCTTAAACTCGCGCTCTTTGATCTGAACGAAGAGAAAGGCACTGCGCATGCGGCCGCGCTTGGCGGGATCTTTTGCAAAGTGGACGTCTCTGACCCTGAAAGTGTGAAAGCTGGTATGGCCGCTGTGGTGGCGCAACTGGGCGCGCCGCGGGTTATGGTGAACTGCGCAGGCATTGGCCTTGCGGGTAAAACCGTGAGTCGCGGTGAGCCGCATGATTTCGGCCTTTTCGACAAAACCATCCGTATCAATTTGATCGGGTCTTTCAACTGTGCCAGCCAAGCCGCGGCGCTGATGGCTTCACTTGACCCGATGGAACCTGATGGCGCGCGCGGGGTGATCATCAATACTGCGTCTGTTGCCGCGTATGACGGACAAGTGGGGCAGGTGGCCTATTCTGCATCCAAGGGCGGGATTGTGGGAATGACCCTGCCGATGGCACGGGACTTGGCTGATAAGGGCATTCGTGTGTGTTCTGTCGCACCGGGATTGTTTTTGACGCCGCTTTTGGAAAGCTTGCCGCAGGATGTGCAGGACTCGCTCGGGGCGCAAGTGCCGTTTCCGTCCAGACTTGGCGCACCGGATGAGTTTGCCAAACTCGTCGGGCATATTATTGATAATCCAATGCTCAATGGTGAAGTCATCCGCCTTGATGGAGCCATTCGAATGGCACCGCGCTAAACACCAATCCATACGCAGGCCCCCTCAAACAGGGGGGAGACTGTGCGCATGGGATTTGATTTTTGAAGCATGAGCTTTTGGTTCTGCCGATGCTCGCTGCGTAAAAGAAGGATAAGACAAGAGATAAGGCTGCGGGGAACGGGTTACGGCGTATTTACAAGAGCGAAATTTCGGCGCTCTTGCGTTTAGACTGTCCTGATTTGAGTGAGTGGAGGCGTCTGGCTCCGCAGTCTTTGCAAAGCAGATGTTGCGATGCAGAAAGGTCGCGGTTCCAAATGCCCCAACTATTTGGGCTGCGACCATCCTGCTCGGATAGGGCGCACTTTGCTTGACGATCCCATTGGTAGAAAGACACAAAGTCATTATGAGCATCCGCCAAACTGCATCATTTCAAATCGGCGCTGCGCTTTTGGTGGGGCTTTTATCTACGGTATTCGTGACGTGGCTCGCTATGTCACAACCGTGGAGCGGACTGACTTTGAGCGTGCCCTCTGACGGCATTGGATTGCTGGTGCAAGTGGATGAAACGGGGCCGAGTGCGGCGTTGCCTAAGGGCGCTCGCTTGATTGCCATTTCCGCTCAAAACGAACCGCAGAGCGTGACGCTGGAAGCGCTGGACCTAACCGAAGAGCCTGACACGCTGAGCACACCGCAAATCCTTGCGCGCTTTCTGAAACGTCAACAAACTCTCTTTCATATTTTGAGCCGACCGACTGTTTCGCTGTCATACCAAACTGTACAGGGCACACTGGAAACGATCACAATCCAACCTTTGCCCCTGCGTCCGCTTGCTGAGCTACCGATTCTATTCTGGCTTCATTTGTGCGCTGGCGTGGTTTCCTTGGTATTGGCTGCTTGGGTTGCGCTTCAACGAAGCTCTGATCCCGCTGGGCGCATTGCTTTTGCGATGGCTTGCGCCGGACTATGGCTCGTGACGCATGGTGCAGCACTTTATGCAACGCGTGAATTGGCGCTGAACGTCGCACAATTCAAAACGGCGTCTGCGATCAACTATATTGGCAGTTTTGTCGGTGGCATCGGACTTGTGAACCTGTTTCTAGTATGCCCCACGCGTATCGCGCGCCCTTGGCAGCTTTGGATTGCGCCGCTGCTCATAGTTCCCATCGCCTTGCTCAGCCTCGCAAATCTCGACGGGTTTGAAGTGTCACGACAAGTGACCGTTATGATCGTGGTCTTGGCATTCGTCGCTTTGGTGATCGTTCAAACGATCAAGTGTTGGCGCGATCCGGTCGCGCGTGCGGTGATGACATGGCTTGGCATCGCTGTGATCATTTGCTCAGTGGTTTATGTCGTCGCGATCATCATTCCAGCGCTCACAGGCCAAGACCAAAAGATCACTCAAGGCCCTGCACTTGTCATTATTTTGGTGTTCTACATCACACTCGGCGTCGCGGTTGCACGGTATCGGCTCTACGCACTGCCGGATCTGTCGATGCGCCTGCTGTTTTATGTGGGTGGGTTGGTGCCTTTGCTGCTGTTGGATGCGGGTTTGATTTATCTGTTGTCCTTTGAGGCAGCCCCTGCGCTGGGCCTATCGCTTGCGCTAGTTGGGTTGTTCTATTTGCCACTGCGCGCGCGCATGTTCACTTGGTTTGGTCGCAACAAGACGCCGCCACCAGAAGAGGTGTTCAAACGCATCAATGAGGTGGTTTTGGCGACAGATCACATCGCGCGGCGCGGCGCGTTTGAAGCATTATTTCAATGGTTGTTCGCACCGATGCAAATCAGAGCAGCACCTGCACCTGTCGCCAATGCGCAGCTGATCGGCAATGGTGAAGCACTACGCGGATTTGCAATCCGGAAAGTTTCTCTGATTTAATAGGGAAAAATTGTAAACGGACTTGTTTCGTTCACGGCCACTTTTCAATGGGTTACGAGGCCGAGGTAAACGGTTTTTCGCAGGTCAAAAGGCAAAGAAAAACCGCTGAGGGGGCGGCCACCCACCTCAACGGCATAGAAGAATTTTTCTACCCTCATCATTACGCGAATTTCGGCCTGACCTCAAGCCAATTGGCGGTGCAATTATGAGTTGGCGTATCGCAAATGAATGCGCAGAACGTCGCTTTGGCAGCGCCGCGCGCAAACAGATCATCATGTTCCTGGCTGATAAGGCCAGCGATGACGGCTCTGGCATCTGGTGCTCCAAAGGAACGATCCAGCGCCACACAGAGCTTAGCGAGAGCACAGTGAAACGCACGATCATTGACTTCCTGCAGGAAGGCATTTTGATCGAGACAGGGCGGCGGCATTGCAAGAACGGCTACACCGTCATTTACCGCATTGTTCTCGAACGTGTGGCTTCGATGGAAACCACTGCGGAACCCGATATCGTGACGGGGGTCACTGTGAACCCCGTCCAGCCTGAACCCGGTACGGGGTCCACGGTGGCCGGGGTACGGGGTTCACGGTGGACCCCAAACCATCCTAAAACCATCCATAAACCACCTACGCGCAGGCGCGAGGCGGCGGCGGCGGAGGTTGAAGATCTTAAATCTGAGAAGATCCTAGCCGCCTATCCTCAGGACAGGATCCGAGACAGACGGACCTGCCTGTGCCAGATTGCAGTTGCTGTGAACGCAGGCGTTGCGCCCGATGACCTGCTGAAAGCAGTCAAAACCTATGCTGCTGAGACCGAAGGTTACACGCGCAGTAAGATCTGTTTCTCGGACAATTGGTTCAAGATGCGCCGTTGGGAGAAGGGGCTTGCCCAGATACAAGCCGATCGCGAAAAGGCGCGAGAGGCCGAAGTCAACGGCCGTACCCGGCTCGCCAGCTGGATCCATGAGCGTCATCCCATGTGCCGCCATATCACCAACCGGCAGATTGAGGATTTGATCTCTGTAAAGCTCGTGACGCCTGAGAAGGTCCGCGCGGCGGGGCTGCGGGCGTGAGAGTTGTGGCTCAATTTAAGATAAGGCTGTTGTTATCTCAGAAACTGCATTGTTTTCTGAGATACGGCTCATGTTGGAGTTGCCGTCTATGGTCTTCGGGTCATATATCTAATCTATGACTTGTGGATCATATTGACACGTTATGATCTAAAGGTCATATTGAGTGACAGGAGAACAGTCATGAAGCATCTCGTTCGCACGTCAAAAAATTTGGGCCACGCAATTCGCGAGGCTCGGAAGGCCAAGAACCTGACCCAGAAGGAGCTCGCCTCGATGAGCGGTGTCTGGCAGGAGACGATCTCTAAGATCGGAGGGGAGAACGGCAGCGGTGGCACCAAGCTAGAAACGCTATTTGATTTGGTCGCGGCCCTGGACCTAGAGATCACGGTGACCGAGCGCAGCAAGGGTGCATCAGACGGGCTTGAGGATATATTCTGACATGGGTCGCAAGCGCAGCTATACGCCACTGAACGTCTTTCTTAACTCGCGGCTCGTGGGTCAATTGGTGCGCGAGTCCTCAGGCGGAGTCAGTTTCGCCTATGCACGAGATTGGCTCAACTGGGAGCACCGGATGCCAGTCTCGTTGTCGTTGCCGTTACAGGAAAACCGCTACAGCGGCGCACCTGTGATGGCCGTCTTTGACAACCTGTTGCCCGATAGTGATGTCATCCGCCGAAGGGTCGCGGAACGAGTTGGGGCCGAGGGCGTAGATGCCTTCAGTTTGCTGTCACAAATTGGACGCGACTGTGTTGGAGCGCTTCAGTTTCTACCCGATGGGCAAGAGCCTCAACCGATGTCTGAGTTGACTGGGGAACCTGTTGACGAGGCTCAGATCAGAGCAATCTTGAGCGACCTCGATCTCGCGCCTCTTGGTATTCGCCGCGAGAATGACTTCCGAATTTCTGTAGCTGGCGCACAGGAAAAAACGGCACTTCTTCGCAAAGACGGCCAGTGGATTGAGCCAACCGGCACAACGCCAACCACCCACATCATCAAGCCACAAATCGGCAGACTGCACAACGGAATGGACCTGTCCGACAGTGTTGAAAATGAGTACTTGTGCCTCAAGATAATGGAGGCGTTTGGGCTTCGAGTTGCGAATGTCGAGATGGCGAAATTTGGCGAAAAGAAAGCCTTGGTTGTTGAACGTTTTGATCGGCGCTGGACGTCAGATGGCCGCTTGATCCGTCTGCCGCAGGAAGATTGCTGCCAAGCGCTATCTGTTGTGCCCACGCAAAAGTACCAGAACGAAGGCGGCCCAGGTATCTCGGACATCATGGAACTCTTGTTGGGGAGCGACGATCCCAACAAAGACCGGTACGATTTTTTCAAAGCCAACGTCCTGTTCTGGCTGCTTGGCGCGACGGACGGGCATGGCAAGAATTTTAGCGTCAGTCTGTTGCCCGGAGGGCGTTTTCACATGACGCCGCTTTACGACGTTTTGACGGTCCAGCCGACAGTCGACGCGCGGCAGATAGAGCGAAAATATTTCAAGCTCGCTATGAATTTCGGCAACTCGAACCATTACAAGGTGGCGAATATCGTGGGCCGCCACATCGTGGAGACCGGAGTTCAATCAGGCTTATCCCGCGCAGTCGTACAGGGCCTGTTCGAAGAACTGCAGGAGACCTCGCACGCGATCGTTGAGGCCACGTTCAACCAGCTTCCAGAGGGTTTCCCAGAGGCGTTGTTGGGCTCGATCGACGGCGCGTTGAAAGCAAGATTGCACCTGTTGATTTGAAGCTGGGCGCGCTTGTCTGATGCGAAAATGCGTCTTTTCCGGATCAAACGAAATCACGTCAGGTCGCATAGCCATAGCTGGATCCTCAAAGTCGTGTTTCTGACTGCTGAACATAAGCGGGCAGCCGTGAAAGACGCGGTGTGAGCACCGCTTCAACAAGAAAATCCCCCTGCGCCAGCGCATTCCTCGCGAGGCAATTTTCCCGCTGACATCCTCTTGGTGCCCGCTTTGGGCATGTTCATCGAAACACTCAAAGTGAGGATCAAAAAATGGCTACTCAAACACTGAAACTGAACGTCAAATCCGGTGAAAAAGACGGCAAGAACTTCTGGGACCGCTGCGGTGTCCTCTTCATCAACACAGATGACACCGGCAACATCACGTCGATCAACGTCAAACATTGCATGTTCCCGGACGTAGAAATGGTCGCCTTCCCACGCCGCGACAACGATCCGGTCACCGAGTGATCAGTAAGCCGGG
>Ga0206128_1001759_pt1 | contig 20611 bp, 20 predicted proteins | sample Helgoland_Spring_7_FD_148601 | JGI IMG/M metagenome (GOLD analysis project Ga0206128, IMG submission 148601) | Pelagic subsurface seawater microbial communities from Kabeltonne, Helgoland, North Sea - Helgoland_Spring_Bloom_20160426_1 | ecosystem: Environmental > Aquatic > Marine > Epipelagic ... | reverse complement strand
AGCCTGCTGAATGTTGCGGATGTTCAGAATACAAGCGGCACGATCAGCGCCCTTCTTGTAGATGTTCGCTCCGATAAAGAGCACGGCGATCAGGGTGAGCAAAACGAGAATCACAACAGTGATTTCGATGAGCGTCATTCCTGGCTTCAACTTAGTTGCAGTTTTATTCATTTTCATAGTTTTTTTAATAATATTATTCATAGTTTTGTGATAGCTATCACGTATTTAAGATTGCCAGTATCCACATCAAACATACTCAGTATCTTCTCTGTGTATTCTCGCATTCTCAAAAGTTTCTTGGCTGATTTTGCCTTCATTTAGGAGGCTTAGCAGCTTATCATCCCAAGCGATGTTGCCAGAGCGTTTGATGACATCTTCAAGGGCTCGTGCGCCCTTGTCATAGCTGCCAATCGCACTGGACGTTGCATCGTCACTGTTTTGTAAAAATTCATAGGTCAAAACCCGACCATTGACCCCGCTGAGCAAACCTTGTGAATGAATGAAAATAAGTATCTCACTGAGACGGTTAAGAACTGCGGGGTGATTCTCTCTGGGATACATCTCCAGAATACGGCCCATGGTTTTCACCGCTCCCGTTGTATGCAGTGTAGACAGCACAAGGTGACCCGTCTGAGCTGCCTCCATACATGTTTCCATCGCCTCCCTGTCACGAATTTCTCCCAGAAGAATCACATGCGGCGCCTTACGTAATACATCTTTGAGGCCTTGGCGGTATGATGCCAAGTCCCTGCCTACCTCCTGCTGAGTTACAATGCTCGGCGCCATCACTTTACAACCTGGAACATTGGGATCATCCATATCACTGGGATACTGGTATTCCACAGGATCTTCCACCGTCACAATATGCTTAGGGTGATTACGTCTGAGCCAATCAATAATAGCGGCAAGCGTAGTAGACTTACCAGAGCCTGTAGGACCCGTTACCAGGCAAAGACCAGCCCTACGCTGCACTCCGAGCCTCAGCATCTCAGCTGTATCAGGATCAATACCAAGAACATCAAGCTCTGGAATAGAGTCATTCAAAATACGGCACGTGATACCGAGACCATTAGCGCTGAGGTGAACTTGTATACGTAAACGACCTGATGTTTTGCCTGTAGCAGGAATCAAAATTCCATTGCAGGAAAAATCATCGACAGCAGCTTCCTTAAAACCGGTAATAGCCTCATCAATCTTGCGTTCAGATCGATCATCCACATTACCCTCCTCACCAAAACCGTGACTGGCAGACTCCCTATTTGTCAGCAGTTCACAATATATTTTGTAAACATCATCTGAAGACAGGGTTCCTAACTGAGGCAGGCACTCCATACCTAGGTTGGTTTCAATATAAACAGGCAGACCCGAACGTATTTGCACATCCGACACTCCCATTTCATCACAAGTCTGGAATATCAGGCCTAACATTTCTCCCCCACTCATCTCAGGCCGAAACCCACTGTCATGTAGCATGCCAGGCAGCGCTGGCGGAGCAGCTACTTGTTCAGGGTGCTCGGAAGCGTTTGTTGAGGTTGATATCATAGGATGCTTAGTTTTCGTGAGGTGGCTAATGAGCTGCTACGGCAGACATTATGCGCTTCATATATACCCCCTGGGCTTTGCGTAATTTAATCAGATAGCTTGCGCTCTCCTTCATTTCTTTCATGCGTATGGGCGCGATTTTGAGACCTTCATCAAGAGCCTGGTCTAGCAGCTGCTCATACTTAAGAATGCAGGCGTCAAACTCGGCCAGACTGGCTTTCGCATCTAAGGTAGAGAATTCCTGATGGTGTTTGCCGATATGATAGATAATGTTGTATGCTGCACTTGCAGCCGTGACCCATGAAGCTGGGTCAACCGCATCCTTTTTGCAAATATCCAATGTGCGGCGAGCTAATGCTAAAGCGTCGGCATCATTCGCCTCAGGTCTGCCGAAGCTCGCTGTAGAAATAAAGAGATGGTAGTTGGCATAATTCGTATAATTCGTTGGATCCAATTCATAGGCCAGGCGCAACTTATCTTCCGTCACATCTTGAAGGTATTGCTTATGCGCCGCAGATAAAGGTGTACCGTTGGTTGTTCGATGTGTAGAAGCATCCATTTGCTTGATCTCTTGCTGTGCCCACTCATGAAGTGGAACATCTTTCTTCACTGGCTCGGGGTCAACTTTCACTCCATGCCCATGGCAACCATCAGCACAGCCTGCGTGGTGCTCGTGATCATCCGCTAGAGTTGATGCATGTTCGTGAGTCTTACCCTCGTGCCAGTAAAAGCCAATCGGCCCCTGCATCGCTAAAGCAAAAATCTTCCCGTAGGGACTACCCTTCAGGCATGCCACATTCGGCTCATAAGACAGCTTGTCTTCAGCAGTAAACTTAACTGCCATACCACCCCATAGAGCCGCACCCGCAAGTAGGGTGCAACACATAGTGATTTTGGCTGAGTAAGAATTCATTGTAAGGGAATGAGTTGCAGACATGCTTAATGATATTAAAGGCAACTAGGTCGCTGCCTTCGGCTGAAAAGTGAGAGTTGAAAGCATCGCCAGGACCATTTTGATGCCGGCAAAATAGACAACGAGCTGTAAAAATTCTGAACTGAGCATGCTTCCATGCTTAAAAACGAGGCGCGGGGTAAGATCCGCTAGGTGGTAATGTGGCGAAACAACATACAACCAATCAAGCAACAGATTGCTTTGAGCGTCAGTCATCATGGCAAGGTAGCCTACACCATACATTCCATAAACACTCATGCAGAGAGGGATCAGATACCCGACGGTGCTACCAAAACGACTTCCTACCGAAACCGCCACCATCATTAATGGTGTTACAACAAGAAGGAAAAGAGCAGCATACTGTAGATTGGTGGCAATCCACATCTGGGCCTGGGCGCTATCGCTTGGCATCGCCCCAATGAAACAAATCACAAGAGCAATAAGAACGAGAGGTAATAAAAAGCTCAGGCAAGCTAACCAGATCTGAATCATCTGACTCAGACCAGAAACTCCTGAACTTAAAAAATAGGCACCGAGACCGGATCGAGCGGTGTCGTCGCCGAAACGCGCTGCCTGGAAAAACAACCAAGCGATCGTCACCACCCACAAGCAACCCCAAGCCGCCTGGGCCCGCGCAGGCTCGAGCAAAGAAGGGTTGCTCTCGTAGGGAGTGAGATAAGGGAGGACGATAGGCAGCACTAGTGCGCAAAACAGCGCGATGATCCAAACTTTCCGCTGGATCATGGTTGCTAATGTTAACCTGTATAATTGCATGTCTTAATCTATTAATTCAAATGGGTTTTGAGCTCACCCCAGCACTGTGTGCTCTCATCACCGGCCATGTGTGTAATCTTACCGTCACTGATGAGCACAGAGCTGTTCACTTCCATACTATCAAAATCAGGGTGGCAGCTTACCAAGCGCAACACGCCATCTTGGTTGTGGTTCCAGCGCTTCTGAAAAACTTCTCGAGAAAATGTATCCAGGCCTGTAAACGGCTCATCGAGCAATAAAACATCGTGGCCTCGATCTTGCACTGAAAAATCTGCAACTAATAATGCCACCTTGCGTTTGTTGCCGGTAGAGAGCTGCCCATAAGGCTTTTTAACATCGAGCTCCAAAGTTTGCGCTAAATCGAACGCCTCAGCACACTTGCCCTTTTTGAGGAACGCCTCAAAGATCACCTTTGCCGGGAGCTCACGATCGAATGTCAGATCTTCACTGAGATACTGGCATCTGCCTTCGCATGAATAATCGCCTTCTAGTGGATTCAACACACCCGCCAAGGTCTTTAAAAGCGTCGTTTTACCCCTACCGTTGCGAGCCAAGAGATAATGAGTGCCTCCCTCTAACACAATGCCGTCCCCGTCACTCTCGATACTCGCCAAGCTCTCTCCGTAGCCAATACTTAGGCCACGAGCTAGGTGGATACGAGGTTTTACGGTAGGTGGATTCATTGCAAATTATTTTACGCTTAAGCAAAAAAATACCCACCAACCCCTTTATAAGCAAGAGAAAAAGAATATCAAGCAAAGTTTATTAAAAAGATTAAAAAACCTCCACTCAACTGTGTTGTTTTTTAAAAAGGTGCTGTTTTCGTGGTGGCTACGTGCTGTTTTTCAGTCTTATTTACATATAAGTGAGAATCCGACTTTCCTGGTGGTCAGCCATTTCAAGGCAACAGGTGAAAATCATGCCCTTAATCCATGATTCAGTGTTTTCTTTTTCGTGAATCCAGCTTATCTCACGGCAGCCAACTACATGAGTAATAGAATCGACAACACATTTCAGCATCTCCAGGAAAACAAAGAAGCCGCTTTTGTCGCTTACATTTGTGCTGGGGACCCTAGTTACGATGCTTCCTTGGAGATCGCCAGGTCTCTTGCCGATGCCGGTGCTGACATCATCGAGCTCGGCGTGCCCTTTTCTGACCCGCAGGCGGATGGCGTTGTCAACCAGCTTGCTGCAGAGCGTGCATTAAATGCTGGCATGTCTGTGCACAAGTTAATGGATTTAATCAGAGAGTTCCGCACTACTCATGATACTGCTATTGTGCTCTTCACCTATCTCAACCCAGTGTATGCTTATGGTTATGAACAATTTCATGCCGACGCTGCAGCGGCTGGCGCTGACGGCATCTTACTGCTCGACCTACCGCCTGATGAAATCGCCAACAACAAGGAGTTAACCAGTGCTGAAGGACTAAGGCACATCACTCTCGTTTCCCCCTCTACCCCCCTCAAGCGCAAACAAATGCTCGCAGCTCAATCCGAGGGCTTCATCTATGCCGTATCAAGAATGGGCGTCACCGGATCTCAGCAGGCTCCCTCCGCAGGCATCGGTGAGCTAGTCGCCTCAATCAAAGCGTGCACGGACACTCCCGTTTGCGTCGGCTTCGGCATCAGCTCCCCAGAACAAGCCGCTGAGGTCGCAGCCGCCTCTGACGGCGTCGTCGTCGGCTCAGCCATTGTCAATCAAGTGGCTCAGAATGCCGACAAAGCTAACTTGGCGGAAATCGTCCGCGACTTCACAGCCCCTCTCATCAACGCCACCAAAAACCGAAACTAGTCATGAGATTACCATTTCATAAAATGAACGGCGCAGGCAATGACTTCGTTGTCATCGATAACCGTTCGCTCGACATCAACTTGGGCCGCGAGCAAATCGCACTGCTCTGTGATCGTCAACGCGGTGTCGGCGCTGATGGCCTACTTGCCGTTGAGCCAGCCGAGGCCGGTGCTGACTTTAAGTTCCGCTACTACAATGCTGATGGTGGCGAAGCTGAAATGTGTGGTAATGGTGCGCGCTGCTTCGGCAAATTCACCGCCATGCTCATGGGCGGAGACACTGACCACGTCACCTTCGAAACCATTGCCGGCACGCTCAGCGCTGACATCATCGGTGACAATGTCCGCATTGCCATGTCAGACCCTTTTGATTTGGACCTCAATGCCGATGTAAGTATCGATGGCATGGACGCTGCGGTTCATATTCTTAATACAGGTGTTCCCCACGCAGTTGTGTTCACCGACGATCTAGAAAACTTTGATGTTCTCGGCCATGGTGCCGCTATTCGCTACCATGATCATTTTGCCCCCAATGGCACCAATGCCAACTTTGCAAGCATCCTCGGCGATCAACACATCGCTATCCGCACCTATGAACGAGGTGTCGAGGGCGAAACCCTTGCCTGCGGCACCGGCATGACCGCCTGCGCACTTATCCACCATCTCCTCAACGGCACACCTTCGCCCATCAGTGTTGATGTCGAGGGTGGCGAGACATTGGAAATCGGCTTCGTCCCAACCCCCAATAACAGCTTCACCAGCGTAACGCTCACCGGCCCGGCTGACTTTGTCTTCCAAGGTGAAATTACCCTCTAAATTCTTTCCCCTCCCATTTTTTTTCCAACTTCCACTTCCAACTAAAACCATGTTCCAAGGAACCCATACAGCACTGATCACCCCATTTCGTAACGGCGAAGTCGATACGGAGGCCTTTCGCGCACTAATCGACCGCCAGGTCAAAGGCGGCGTCGACGGCATTGTCCCATGCGGCACCACCGGTGAATCCCCCACCCTAGGCCGCAAAGAGCACCTGCACGTCATCGAGCTTGCCGTTGAATATGCAGCGGGCCGCATCAAGGTTATCGCCGGCACTGGCGCCAACGCCACATCAGAGGCAATTCATCTCACCACAGAAGCTGCAAAGTTAGGTGTCGATGCTACGCTGCAAGTTTGCCCCTACTACAACAAGCCATCCCAAGAAGGTCTCTATCAACACTACAAAGCAATCGCCCAATGTAGCGATCTGCCCATCATGCTCTACAGCATACCGGGCCGTTCAGTCATTGAGATTGCTGTTGAAACCATAGCCCGCCTCGCTGCTGACTGCCCTACGATCATCGCCAACAAGGAAGCTGGTGGTGACCCCGAGCGCGTCACCCAGATCAAGGCCGCACTGCCTGATGATTTTCAGATTCTTTCTGGCGACGACCCGCTCACGATTGAGTTCATGAAGCGAGGTGCAGTTGGACTCGTTTCCGTTGCCACTAACTTAATCCCCGATGTCATGTCCGACCTTGTGCGTGCCATGGCAGAAGGTCGCGTTGATGATGCCGAGGACATCCAAGCTCAATACGGAACCCTGTTGACAACCCTCATGTCCATCGACACCAATCCCGTTCCAATCAAGTCAGCCGTTGCGATGCAGGGTCACTGCACCGACGAGCTCAGACTACCTCTTGTCAATCTATCAGCTGAAAACAGTGCCATTCTCCGTGACACCATGGCCAGCTACAGCCTCATATAACATCATCAACAAATGACTAAGTTACTAATCACAGGAGCCAGTGGACGCATGGGCGAAACCCTCATTGAAGCCGGCCAAGACAACATCAACTCTGAAGTAAGCTCCACCCATGACATCGGCCAAGATCTTGACGCCACATTTGAAGGCGTTGATGTCGCCATTGATTTCACCGCACACCACTTCACCAAGGAAGTTTTAGCCGCTGCGCTAAAATCAAACACACCTCTTGTCATAGGCACCACGGGCCATAGTGATGAAGAAAAAGCTCAGATCTCAGAAGCGGCAAAAACCCTACCGATTGTCTTTGCTCCAAACTTCTCCATCGGGGTAAACACCCTGTTCTGGCTCACCCGCAAAGCCACCCAAATTCTAGGCAACGACCGCTTTGATATTGAAGTCACTGAAATGCACCACCGCCACAAGATCGACGCGCCTTCTGGCACTGCTCGCCGTCTACTAGAAATCCTCAACGAGGAAACAGGCACCAGCTACGAGGACGATGTCACCCACGGCCGCGTCGGCAACATAGGAGCACGACCCAACCGCGAAATCGGCATGCACACCCTGCGCGGTGGTGATGTGGTCGGAGACCATACCGTAATGTATGCCGCTGATGGTGAGCGCATCGAGCTTACCCACAAGGCATCAAGCCGCATGACCTTCGCCTCGGGAGCTGTCCAAGCTGCTATCTGGCTACAAGAGCAACCTGCAGGCCTCTATGACATGCAAGATGTCCTCGGCCTCAAATAACCCCCTCACTTAAGTCTCTGTGGCCACCCGTGTCGGCATCGCTCTTGGTTCTAATCTGGACTCCCCCCTTGGCGACCGCCTATCTAACATAAAGCATGCCCGCAACTTGCTAGAAAAACTAACACCTGATGGCACTGAGCTCATCCAAGCCCACGTCTATCAGTCCGAGCCCTTAGATTGCCCCGAGGATTCACCCGTTTTTTTGAATACCGTCATCGAGCTCAGTTACGACGGCAGCCCTGATGAGCTTCTGCGACAGACACAAGCCATCGAGCGCCAACTGGGCCGAGACGTGATTCGCGAGAAAAACGCACCCCGCATCATCGACATCGATATCCTCTATTTTGGCACAGACTTATATCATGATGCCTCACTGACCCTCCCTCACCCAGAAATGACACACCGGCGTTTCGTTCTGCAGCCACTTGCCGACATCCGCCCTGATCTTATTCTTCCCGGAGATGACATTACCATTGCCGATCATCTACAACACCTTGACTCTGCCGAGCCCCCACTTAGTCTGGAACAAGTAAACTGGTAGTCCAGCTGCGTCACAAACTCAGTAGCCATACAGCGTATGAATGCCCACGATAAAGCCAAAGCGATCACCAGCATGAAGGGTGGCAGGCGCCGCATCTCGGCTCTCACGGCCTACGATTACCCGACTGCACGCATCCTTGATGAAGCGGGTGTCGACATGATCCTCGTCGGTGATTCACTCGGCATGGTTGTGCTCGGCTTTCCAGACACCACTCATGTCACCCTAGAGATGATGACCCACCACACCGCCGCCGTCGCGCGTGGTGTGAACAAGGCCCTCATCATCGGTGATATGCCGATCAATAGCTACGATACGCCGGCACAAGCACTCGCCACAGCCCAAGCGCTTGTGCAAGCAGGCGCCGATGCCGTCAAACTCGAAGGAGGCATCCGTCAGCTCGAAAAAATACGTGCCATCATTGAAGCTGGCATCCCCGTCATCGGTCACCACGGCATGCTACCACAACGAGTTTTGGAAGAGGGTGGATACAAAAAGAAAGGCAAAACCAAGGAGGAGTTTTCTGCCATTCTCGAAGGCGCCTTCGCTCTCCAAGAAGCCGGCTGCTGCGCCATCGTGCTCGAGAGCATCGTGCCTGAACTCGCAGAAAAAATCACAGCAGAACTTACCATCCCAACCATTGGCATTGGCTGCAAACCACCATCAGGGAAACAGACCTGCGACGGTGAGGTGGCCGTCATCAGCGACGTCATCGGCTCCTATCCATGGTTCGTTCCCCCCTTCGCCAAGCCCCATACCGACGTCGCCGGGGAAATAAAAAAAGCCGCCCAGCAATACATCGGGTCGCTTCGCTGAATGACGAACTCTGAATTCATGTCCTGATCACTCAACCTGAGCATTCACTATTCTTAATTCAGCATTCAACATTCCACATGCCTTCTCCTGAGAAAATAGCAGCCCTCGAAGCCCGCATGCTATCACTCGGCATCACCGAGGACACTCTGCTCGAGAAATTCATCCAAGGCAGCGGCAGTGGTGGTCAGAAGGTCAACAAAACCGCTTCCTGTGTATACCTCAAACACAGCACCTCGGGCATTGAGGTGAAGTGCCAACAACAACGATCCCGCGAGCTCAACCGCTACATCGCCCGGCGCGAACTTTGCGAACGACTTGAAGAAATCAGGGACGGCAAAAAATCCGCAAGAAAACAGGCCCAGGAAAAAATCCGCCGCCAAAAACGCAGGCGATCACGCAGGGCCAAAAACCGTATGCTGGATGACAAATCCAAGCATTCCCAAAAGAAAAACCTGCGTAAAGACCCGGGTAGTAACGATTAGCCCCGCAAGATGACCGACTTGGTCATGAGTTGTTCCCTGCACTCATCATGCTAAGAATCTTGTTTGCTGACATCAATGCCTTGAATATCATTGATGGCAAATGCTCGCACCTCGCGCTTGATCCCTTTGATGTTTGACACCTTGACCTCTACAGCATCGAAAAAATTCTCAACGAGATGATACGTCTCCCCGGACATCAAAACACTACCTGGAGCAGCCAAGGCTTCAAGACGAGCGGCAAGGTTCACCTCTGCACCAATAAGCGTATAGTCCATGCGCAGATCGGAACCAAAGTTGCCCACATTACAAAAGCCCGTATTGATACCTATTCTGACTCGCAAGGAGTTTTCCATACCCTCTGAGCGCCATTTCTCTGACAGGTCTTGCATCTTCTCCTGCATTTCTATCGCCATACACAGGCAAGCCCGCGCATCCTCGGAGACTCCTCTGCTTTCCGGATCACCGAAAAAGATCACTATCGCATCACCGACAAACTTATCAATCGTTGCTCCATGCTTGATGGCAATCTCTGACATTTCAGAAAAGTAAGAGTTGAGCAAATACGTCAAATCTTCCGGCTGCATGTCAGTTGAAATATCGGTAAACCCAGTAAGGTCTGTGAAACAGACCGTTAGTTTTTTTCGCTCGGTTTTGATCTCAGCTTGCTGCCTACCACTGAAAAGAGACTGGTAGATCTGAGGGGACAAGAACTTGGCTAATTGGCTGGAGAGCCTTTCCAGCTCGTTCGTCCTATCTACCACAACCTTAAAGTGCTCAGTCAGTGCGCAGGCCATCTTATCAAACGAGTCGGCCAGCGTTTTAATCTCCTGAAAATCACTCTCAGGCACATCAATGTGTTCACCATGTTCAATCTTATCGGCCAATTTTCGGCTTGCCTGACCAAGATGCAAGAGAGGTGCGGAGAACTCCTTACTAACTAACACTGCGGCGAGAATTGCAAACGCAGTCAGGACAAAGAGTATCAAAAAAGCGCGGAGATTGCGCTCGTGAAGATTAGCTACCACAGGCGCTGCGCTATGCTCGATAATGACCGTGCCCATCGATCCTTCCTGATCCACTGCCTCATTGTGAACATAAAAAGCTTTATTCCACCATACCATGAGGGGCAGCCCCTCACGTGGAGGCAGCCAGATGCTAATATCTTCCGAAGTTTTGGTTAGCTCCCCTTCGCTTATAGTATGTAGCTCCCCTACCTGCGCAAGGATATGGTCATCCCGATCCAGCAAAGCCATACTGACCATGTTAGCCAAGCCCAAATGACTTATCAGTTTCACCTGGTTCAAAGTTGGCTCTTTATCCATATATGGGGATATTTCATCAGACTGATTCTTGATACTGTAACTGACAAACTTCGCTACAAGTCCTATTGATTCGCTAATGGCTTTTTCAGAGTCCGCCTTGGAGCGCCTTGTCTCCATCGCAATCAGAATGATACCAGGCACAAGAATTGAAACTAACAGACAATTAAACAAAGTTCCGGCCAGGGAAACACCATTCGTGTTTCGAGCGATCCTGTTAAACACAATAACAATAGATGCGGCAAAGGACGCATTAAGCACTCCGTTGACTGTTTGCTTAAGCGCTATCATGCTGCTGACCATGTAAGGTAATTCCAGCATGCCGCTATAGATTACGACAACAAGGGGGATGCCGATGAACGTCCAAAAGAGGGCATCAGCGAGAGCAAGGTGACTGGTTCTCTTACGAACCAGATAAACAAAGACAACCTCCGCGACAAAAACGATGACCGCGTATGGATGCCCCCACAGAAAAAAAGTATAGGCCCCCGCAGATATAGCAACAACAAGGGCCGCAACCGGCCCAAGAAAAGCAAGCGCGCAAAGGGTTGCTACCGACCCAAAAATAAAGTCCACCCCAAAAAATAAAGGAATATGCAAAAAATTCCCGGCGACTCCGAGCAGACAAAGACCCAATGTCAGCAGGACACGGTGATGCATGCTCTTGGGTTGCATGCCTGATGTAGAGTATCCTGAAATGACCATATCTAAAATTTAATGCTCATTCCCAATGCAACCCCGCTTCCTTGCAAATCGGGGTTTGAGGATTCAAAGCCATTGTATCTGTACTCCAACAAAATATCCATGCTGTCGTTGAGTTTATAATTCAGTTGAGGTTCGATCACCCAGCGATCAGAACCACCGTCTATGAAATTGATATCTGCAAAGCCAGAAAGCGACCATTTATCTGAAAAGGGAATGAAGTAACCGAGGCTGAGTTGACGGTTATCGCTTTCAGTTTCATAAGGGAAAATCCTTAGCTGCAGACGAGCAACCTTTCCCCATGGCAGATCGATTTTGCGAGAGATATAGGGACCAAATCGAAAAAGATCATTATCAGAACCGTTGAAATTATTAAACTCAGCCAGCACCCCAACACCCTTCAGACCAAAGATCCACTCTTCTGGAATTTCATGCAGGAGCCTGTATTCCATGAAAAACCTGTCCAGCTCATATCTACTCCCTTCGTTCTGGCTGCCATTAAAATCCGTGAAACCCCACAATTTAAAATCTAGTGGAAGCCGTGCAGTGGTATTGACCGACAAGGTGTTGTAATCTCGAGAGTCCAAATAATAAGCTATCGAGTTGTTAACGTGCTTTTGCTCGGCAAAATTCGAACTAGTCACACACAAAAAAACACAAAAAAAATAAAATAGAAAACGAAAATGACTCATGATGGTTAACAATTAATATTTAAAGATTAGTTAGTAACTTATTTCACATGCCATGCCAAGGTTTATAAGTTGATGTCAACTCTTCTAGACCATGCCTCGCGATTAAGGGCAATCAGCCTCAAGCTTGATTCAGGTATTTGAAATTAAAATGCTGAATGACTAAACGTCTTATTCTATTATCCTAACATCGACCCAGACCGCTCGATGATCTGAACCAAGGTCTGGCCCAACGCCACGGTCTTCAATGTGAATACCCTCACTGACACAAATGTGGTCGATCGGGACGCCAAAAGAAAACAGAGGCAAAGCATACCAAGTAGGCATTACGCCCCTGCCCTTTGCGCTGTCCTCGAGCTGCGAGGCGGAGAGAAAGTCTACAAAGTGTGGCGACCAAGGCGTCATGTTAAAATCACCTGCTACGATCGTTTTCGTAGCCCCCGTCTCCTTAGCTATACTTTCGGCCAACCTTTGCATATGGGCATTACGCAGCCGACACACCTTAGCATTGATCGGTGGATACGGGTGTGTGCCTATCAGCCTCACCCTCTTGCCTCCTACCAATACAAGGGCATCGATCGAAGCGATTGAAGGTGAGTATTCAGAAACCGCCACTTTCTGAAATGGCGTTTTGCTGAGCAAGGCAATGCCAAAATTACCAGCTTGGATCTCGTGCTTTTGGTGAGGATAAAGATCTTCCATCTTCTTCAGGGCCGGCTCCCATCCAGGACTCGCCTCTAGGAGGAAAACAAAGTCAGCATCCTGTTTGCGTAAATAAGTAATCACATCATCATAGCGCCTATTGCTAGATAGCACATTAAAGTTCATCAGGCGAAATGACTCAGAGCCTCCCTTTTTACTTTCAGATGATTGCGGCAGCTGCAAGAGATACGGAGAAATAACCCAAAGGTTGAGAGCCGCCGCCATTGCTGCAACACCAGCCCAGCGAGAGTTACGGCATAGAAAAAAAAGCAACGCAGCAACGACTAGATACAATGCATACTGCACTCGGAAATTTGCCAATAAATCCATAAGCCAATGCCCGCGAGCACCTAGGGCTAGGATACTAGACGCTGCTGCAAGCATCACACCCACCTTGATGAGATTAAAAAGATGCGATATGAGCCGCGGTATGAAGGAGGCAATGTGCACAGAAACTGATTATCTTCGAACTCGGCATTATTAGCAATTTCCAAACATTTTATTTTAGCTGCGATGGTGATCCCCCGCCCCCTAGGTCAAAAGCCCAGCCAAATGCCCAGCCAAAACAGACTTTAAAGGCAGGACCAAGCTCACAAGCCAGACCTCGAGCGCATTACTGATGAGCGATGCATGATTCATCTTGAATATTGAATCTTAAATCTCCAACCTCCACCTATGCAGCAATACCTCGATCTCCTCAGAGACGTTCTTGATAATGGCGAGTCGCGAACAGACCGCACAGGTACTGGCACGGTTTCCGTCTTTGGCCGCCAAGCTCGCTTTGACCTGCGCGAAGGTTTCCCCTGCCTCACCACCAAGAAACTCCACCTCCGCTCGATCATTCATGAGCTGCTCTGGTTCCTCAAGGGAGAGACCAATATCGCCTACCTCAAGGAAAACGGCGTCCGCATCTGGGACGAGTGGGCAGATGAAAACGGAGAACTAGGTCCCGTTTACGGTCAACAATGGCGTGCTTGGGAAGGTGACGACGGCGAGGTCATCGATCAGATTGAGCGCCTTATTGATGGACTCAAAAACAACCCACACTCACGCCGGCACTTGGTTTCCGCTTGGAATGTGGGCAAGGTTGATAAAATGGCCCTACCCCCGTGCCACATGCTCTTTCAGTTCTACGTTCATGATATCGACTCGGACAAACCGGGTCTTTCCTGCCAACTCTACCAGCGCAGTGCCGATCTCTTCCTCGGCGTTCCCTTCAACATCGCCTCTTACGCCCTGCTCACCATGATGGTCGCTCAGGTCTGCGGCTATGAAGCACGCGACTTTGTCCACACCTTTGGGGATCTGCACCTCTATAGCAATCACATCGAGCAAGCCAATCTACAGCTCACCCGCACACCCAAGGCCCTACCCACCATGTGGGTGAATCCAGAAATCACTGATATTCACAGCTTCACCTTTGACGACTTCGAATTGCGTGACTACAACCCTGACCCGCACATCAAGGCAGCCGTCTCCGTCTGATTGCCAAGCCACTCCCTATCTATTCCCGACTTATTACCAAACAACACCACCATCTACTAATTCTATGAGCCAAAACACTATCAATATCGACGAAGCCAGCCTGCAAAAAGCCAAATGGATCGGCAAGTTGATCATCCCCTTTTTACTACTCGTTTTTGTATTTTCTGCACTCACCCCATTCACCACTATCCCAGCGGGTCATGTGGGAGTTGCCAGCCTCTTCGGTAAAGTTGACCCCGCGGAACTCCCTGAGGGATTCCACATCATCAACCCACTGAAAAAAATTCAGAAAATTGACTGCCGAAACAAAGAGCTTACCCTTTTAGATGTCGGCGTCCCCTCTCAAGATCAGCTTACCACCGAAGTGGACGTCACCCTTAAGTGGCGTATTGACCGCAACATGGCCGCTGAGGCTGTGCAAGAAACTGGTGATGCTGCAGCGCTAGAAAGCGTCCACCTTACCCCCAAGCTGCGTTCGCTGATCCGAGAAGCAGGCAAAGGCATCGAAAATGCCGAGGATTTCTACAAAGATGACATTCAGGTATTCATGCAAACCCGCATCCTCGAGGGCCTAGTAGATAATCTGGCAGAGAAAGGCATCCTCGTTGAAGAAGTGCTTTTACGCCGCTTTGACCTACCCAGAATGATCGTTCAGGGCGTCGAGGAAAAGAAACAACAGAAGCAACTCGCCGAACGCCAGATCGAGGAGCTCAAGCGATTCACCACCGAGCAGGAAGGCAAGCAAGTTCAAGCCAAAGCAGAAAAAATGGCTGCTATCCAAGAAGCGGAAAAACGCATCGCCCTTGCCGATGCCAAAGCCTACGAGATAACCGCTCAAGCAAAAGCTCAAGCCGAAGCCATCAACATCGAAGGTGAAGCACTTCGTAAAAACCCTGAGATACTCAAACTCAGAGCCATCGAAAAGTGGGACGGCAGCGTGCCACGCGTCACCCTGGGCGACAAAGCCACCCCGCTCATCAACCTGAATGATTTCGACAAGAAGAAGCCTTAAGGCTTGAGACTGGGAACCTAATTCTTCCCGCCTCCTTCACTTCATACGTTCAGCTCTTGGAACAGGAAATCCAACTTACCGCCATCGTCGCGATGACCGCAGATCGCGTCATCGGCAAAGACGGTGGCTTGCCCTGGCACCTTCCAGAAGACCTCAAGCTCTTCAAGCGTCACACCACCGGGCACCCCATCGTCATGGGGCGCAAAACATGGGACTCTATTGGCAGGCCCCTACCCAACCGACAAAGCATTGTCCTGACCCGCGATACCAGCTGGTCAGCGGAGGGGGCCACCGTCATTCACCGACCTGAGGACCTAAAGACAATTGATCTCATCGACCCGCAGGTTTATATCATCGGTGGCGCACAGGTCTACGAAGTCTTTCTGCCTATCACTGACGAGCTTTTGGTTTCCCACATTTACCAGGACTATAGTGGTGACACCCATCTGCCGCCCTTCGAGGAGCAATTCCCCCACGTCACCACCGAGGAAACCTACGAGACCTTCGAGCTACGTAGATACAAAAAGTAGCGACAAATAGGAACTGCGCTGTCCTCTAATCTATCCTCTAAGCTGTCCTGCCCTCCATCAGCTTAGCGACGTGCTTAGCGATGACATCAGCCTCAAGGTTCACTTTCTGGCCTACCTCAGCGTCACCGAGTCGCGTCTCTTGCATGGTGTGCGGAATGATCCAGAAAACAGCGCTATCATCCTTGAGCTCGGCGATCGTGAGTGAAATTCCGTCAATCGCAAGAGAGCCTTTATCGATACATAAGCTTTGGATCTCCTCAGGCAGTGAGATCTCCAGCCGATGATCCTGGCCATGCTCTGAGAGATCAAGAATCTTACCTGTGGCATCCACATGCCCCTGCACGAAGTGCCCACCAAAACGACCTCCCGCAAGCATTGCCCGCTCTAGGTTGACCTGCCGTCCCTCACTCAGCTCGCCGAGTGAAGTCACATCAAGCGTCTGCTTGAGCACATCAAAACAAGCCGTCTTATCGTCATGGCTTGTCACTGTGAGGCAACAACCATTAACTGCAACAGACTCACCATCGTTGAGCTCATCTGCAAAGGGTAGCTCCACACTCAGCCTCGCCTGATCACCGCAGAACTCGATCGAACGAATTCTGCCTGTAGCTTCGACTAAACCGGTAAACATCTTGAGGAAAATAAATGAAACCTAAAATCAATGCCCAGCCTCGGCCTCTATCTCGACTTGAGACACTGGGGCCTCCTCCTTATCGAAAATAGCGTTCTTATTAGGATCTGGGGTAAGCAGCATCACTAGGGATACAATCACGGTCGGAATAAACGCTCCCATCATCAGCTTACCTGGTGAAACTCCATCACCGAAGAAGCGGCTCAACAGAGCCTGACCAGCTGGGTTCGGCGCATTTGCAATCACCGTCAGGCCACCGCCACAGACAGCACCAGCAAGCACCGCATACTTCAAGCTGGCACCGAGACCGTCTACCTGACTTGCGAGGAAGGTAATCGCCGCGTTATCGTTGAATGATGTCAACACCACTGAACCGACAAAGAGTGGCAATTCACTGAGACTGGTAATCACCGGAGCCAGCCACCAGCCCTGTAAACCACCGTGGATGACTAATCCAGCGAGGAAGAATCCAACCAAAATCGGACCACGTAACTGAATATCAAACTGGTGGTGCTCGGTCGCCTGACGGAATGCCAAGAAAAACAGGAATCCGCCAACAAACAGCGCCGGTGTATGAGCAAAGAAAACCGTCCAGCCCATGAACAACAAATGTGTTATCGTAACCCACATAGGTATCGGGCGGTCGTGATCATTACTCAGATCGCCCTGACCATCACCATCGTGATCCGCCAGCTTACTGGAAAGAGCACGCAGCTCCTTGCGGAAAAAAGCAAAGTATAACATGCTCGATATAAGAATCCCCACCACAGCCTTACCGCCAAAGTGAACCAGCATTTCCATCGTGGTCAGGTCCCATTTATCAGGGCCAGCCACCATCAACACGGGAGGAGCCGCAAAGTTCGTCAAAACCCCACCAACTGAAATATTCACAAACAACAAACCAAGCGTGCCGTAGGCGAGCTTCGAGCTAGGCTTGAGCTTGTAGAACTTCTTCGCCAACAGCATAGCCGCAATCGTCATCGCTCCCGGCTCAGTGATGAACGATCCTAAAATTGGAGCAACAATGAGGATGGATAACCACCATGCTGCAGGTGTCTCTTTACCGAATCGAGCAAAGAAACTCAGCGCGTTCTCAGCGAAACGTAATACCGGCCGCGTCGAAGCCAGCGCCATGATGATCACCACGAACATGGGCTCAGTAAAGTTAACTCCTGAGATGTAGCTTTTCACTGTTCCTACATCGTAGAAACCGATGATCGCGCCCATCAAGGCTAGCACCCAAATACCGAAGATCGCTTCAATCTCGCCTAGGAAGTGTAGCATCGTCGCCTTGAAACTAACCATATCCTTGGCTTTGGCTGGCTCCCCCTCGGCATTCTTTTGCCGCCGTATCTCGGCGTCATGATCGTGCTGTAATTTGTGTGCATACTTCGTGATCGGCACGGCAAAAAAAGTATGAACGATCGCACATACAAAAATGATACTGGCAACCAATAAGAAAGGCTGCTGCTCAGCACGGTAACTAACTATTTCCCATATACCGGTAATTTTTTTATCCGATTCCTCGGTGGGGAATGCCGCCATACGCTCTTGGAATTCTGGCACATCACCACCATGTCCTCCACCGGCCATGGCCACTGGAGCAGTTAACGAAACAACAAAGAAAATAAGATTAAGAATGGTTTTATTCATCGCGGTTCGTTTCCTTACCATAGGGGTAGATCATGACAATCGCTATTTAACCAAAAATATCGCATAGACCTTCAGGGTTCCCGCTTTGATCTTCTTGGAAATCCGCTAGAATACACTACCGTGAAGATGATCCGCCCCAAGCTCAGGAAGCAAATTGCCCAATGGCGTTATGCTATCGTACGTGAGCTATCGGGTGACACGGTTGGTGGCATCAGCCGGGGGAACAAGGTTGAGATTCACTTCGATGGTGACGCCGCTTACCATGCCATGCTCGAGGCCATCTCTACTGCCGAGCATTATGTTCACCTCGAGATGTATATGTTTCTCTCAGATGCGATCGGCAATACCTTTGCCCAGGCACTCAGCAGCAAGGCAAAAGAGGGCATTCCCGTCAGGGTCATCTATGACTCCATCGGCTCCTCCGCTGCAGACCCCATGCAGTGGGCTACCATGCGCGATGCTGGAGTCATCGTCAGTGAATACCATCCCGTAGCACCTTGGAGAAAACGTGCCGGCATCTTCGGCCGTAACCACCGCAAAAACCTCATTGTCGATGGCATCATTGGATTTACCGGCGGCATGAACCTCGGTGATCCATGGTCTTATCAACACTTTAAGGAAAACGCCTGGCGCGACACGCAGATCCAACTCACTGGCCCTGCCGCCCACGACCTAGCACTACTCTTTCACGACAGCTGGCTCTATTGCACAGATGAAAAGCTCGAGGTCGCCCCCCCTCAACCCCGTGAAGAACCCTTCGGCCGCAGCCGCTGCATGGTGGTTGGCAGCCAAGGTTTGGGCAGCAGAAAGCAAATCCGCAAACTCTTCTCCGTCCATCTCGACCAAGCCCGCCAATCGGTAAAAATGACCATGCCTTACTTTGTGCCACCGAGGCGCCTCAGAAAGTCCATGCGCCGTGCCAGCCAACGCGGTGTAGACATCTCACTCCTGCTGCCAAGAAACTCCGATGTGCCAGCAGTAGACTGGCTCAGAGAAGGACTCTACCCGAGCCTGCTTCGTTGGGGTGTCAACGTCATCGAATATTTGGGACCCACCCTACATGCCAAAACCATGGTCATCGATGACAACCTTGCCGTCATCGGCTCCAACAACTTTGATATCCTCTCCGTGCTGATGAACCGAGAGACGGCCATTGTCGTCTTTGATGATCAGGTCACCGAGGAGCTCAATCGGCAGTGGAAAAACGACCTCAACCTGTCCGAGCTCGTCACCCGTGACTGGCAGGGCATCAGACCCTGGTGGCGGCTGTGGTTAGCACAGATCGGATGCCTCCTACTTCGAAAACTGTAATCACCTCTGGGCGATAGTTGCGGCGCGCCATGTTTTTTCGAGAAATCGCAGTTTGGTATTTCGACTTACCCACTCAGCAGCTAGAAAAATCATGTGCCCGCTGCTCGAGTTCTTATCGACGGACCATCCGAACTGGTCTTTGACTACGCCATTCCCGAAGGAATGGACGCCAAGGCGGGGTGCCGGGTGAAAATCCCGCTGAGAAATCGAGCATCCACAGGCACCATTATCGACATCACCGCCGAGATGCCGGCAAACTATACCCTTCGCCCGATCGGCACCCTCATCGACCCAGAGCCCCTCATCACGCCCAATCTACTCAAGCTCGGGAAATGGATCGCCAACTACTACGGCTCCCCCATGGAGCTTGTCATGCGTGCGCTGCTCCCTGAGGCCGTCAGACAGGAATCCCACTCGGAAAAAACCCGTAAAACCGTTGTCCTCACTCAAAAGCCAGATGAGGAAACCATGGCTAAAATTGCCAGACGTGCATCACGCCAGCATCTCATCATCACCCTACTTGAGGCCGCTGGTGGCCAGATGTCGCTCAAGGACCTCGGCGGAGGATCAGTCACCGCATCGGTCAAAGCATTAGAGAAACAGGGCTTCTTAGAGTTCAAGGACGAGGCCGTGCGTCGCGACCCCGATGAAGGTGAAGAATTCCTCGAAGACAAACCGCTCAAGCTCAACCCAGGCCAAGCTATCGCCATGGAACATGTGCTCGAGCAGATCAAATCACCGGACAAACCCATGCTCATGCACGGCGTCACCGGCTCGGGCAAAACCGAGGTGTATCTCCAAGCCGCCCAACGTTGCCTCGACACCGGCAAAAGCGTGCTCGTTCTTTTGCCAGAGATATCACTCACCCCCCAAACCGTCCAGCGCTTCAAATCGCGCTTTGCCTCCATCCAAGATCAGGTTGCCGTGCTGCACTCACACCTCTCTCAAGGCGAGCGTTTTGATGAATGGCATCGTATCCGCCAGGGCAAAGCGCGTATTGTCATTGGCGCCCGCAGTGCAGTCTTCGCTCCACTGACCGACCTCGGCATCATCATCGTCGATGAGGAGCATGAGAACTCGTACAAACAAGACAGCGCCCCCCGCTACAATGGGCGTGACCTCGCCGTGCTCCGCGGTCATCTAGAAAAATCCGCCGTCCTGCTCGGCTCCGCCACCCCCTCGCTAG
>Ga0206128_1001744_pt1 | contig 20705 bp, 14 predicted proteins | sample Helgoland_Spring_7_FD_148601 | JGI IMG/M metagenome (GOLD analysis project Ga0206128, IMG submission 148601) | Pelagic subsurface seawater microbial communities from Kabeltonne, Helgoland, North Sea - Helgoland_Spring_Bloom_20160426_1 | ecosystem: Environmental > Aquatic > Marine > Epipelagic ... | reverse complement strand
CCCCCAACAAATCGGAATAATGACAAAAGACTAAAAGAAATAGACGGTGTAATTTAACAAAAAACAAAATATTTAATATGGCTCAAATAGTAGGGTATTTTTCAAATGGAAGTCCAATTTATAAGGATGACTTGGGTTCTGTCGCATTAAATCATTGAGGATTTAAATTTAGCAGAATTCAACTTTCATCAAGCAGCCAATGACTTAAATGTAGCAAACCAACTTTTCTTTGGATTCGTAAGTTGGTCCTTTCTGATGATGTTTATGATTTCTATTCCTGCAAGTGTTCTCTGAGCGGATTCAAATTCTTTGAATCCTGTTGTAATGGCTATTCGACGTTTGATCGTCCGATGATCTTGCTCCACTATGTTATTTAGATACTTGACTCGCCTGGTCTTTATCTTCTTGAAGGTTAAACTATATCTATTGATAATACGGATAGCTTCAGTATTTGCTCCACTTTTATCAATATTAATCAGTCTTGGTTTTCCATTGTTACCTATGGCTTTGTTTAGAAACCTCTGTGCAGAACCCTTCATTCTCCGTTTAGTTAGTAGGAAGTCTACAATATTTCCTTGCTTGTCTACAGCTCGATATAAGTATCTGTCTTTACCTGCTACCTTGATGTAGGTTTCGTCCATTCGCCAACTATCACATACCTGTTTCTTCCTCTTGTGCATAGTAGCCTCAATCATTGGGCTGAACTTAAACACCCACCTTTGAATAGTGGAATGGTCTACTTTAACACCTCGAATTTTAGTAATTCTTCCACATCTCGATAACTCAATGTGAATCTCAACTTGAAATAAACCGCTTGAAGAATGATTGCTCTTGGATATCTGTGACGTTTGAACATGAAGGTAATTTTTACATAGCAAACCTAAAGATTTATTACATTGCAATAGTTAACGCGACAGAACCCAACTTTGTGATTAAATAATAATTGGTTCATTTCAAATATAGGTTTTTCATATTATTTTTTTAATGATAATACGTCATTATCAGTACCAACGGTTTGATTATTATAGTTAATCATAAATCGTCCTGAATTTGGGTCTTGCGCCCATTTATTACTACCTATCTCATTTAACTTATCACCTATCTTTGCAAAATCTAATCTTTCTCCGAAATTGTGTTGTCTTCTACATCTACAAACTTGTCTTGCAGCACTTCTTCTTTCTTCGTCACTAATATCTAAAACACCAACCTTACCCATTTCATAGTATTGTTCAATAATTTCTTTACATTCTTTTTTAGTAATTGATTGTAATTGATTTAGCTCTTTAATTGATTTAGCTCTTTCACCAACACTAATATTGTCTGTCTTAAGTTTATACATTTTAAACTCTTTAAATGGTTCAAAATCTTCTGAAAACCTTGCTTTAACATCCATCTCCTCATACAAATAGGGGTTAATCGGTTTTAATACCGCATATCCCTCACTGTTCACACTTTTAATTATTCTTTGTTGACGGGCAGTAAAATGTTTACTTACTAATTCACTTACTGAGTCGATACCTTCGGCAGATGCCTTTTTGTATATATTTTTTAATAATTTATTATTTTCCACACCTAACTCTTCCTCAGGTCTCTTTTCATATGTCTTAACGGCCGGTTTATCATCTGTCTTAATAGGTGCCTTAACAGGGTCTTTATCAGGACCACTTACGGGTTGACTGACATTTGGTAATCTATTATAACTAACTACCGCGTTATTCTTACCATCTGGACCACCAACTAGTTTAAAGTCCCCACTATTATCATATTGTATATATACTTTTTCACTACTTGTTGAGTAACCCTGTTCTAATAGTACTTTTTCCAAACCTTTAGCCTCAACAATATCGTATGATAACTTATAAACGTTATCAGGAGTGTATTCCACATAAAACGGATACATTTTCCTATCCTTAACCATATAATCAATTAAATAATTAATAAATGTATCATCTACCTTTGACATATCAAGGTCCTTTAATTCATCACCTAATTCTCTTTTTAAACGACTTAATGTTCTTGACTTAACAGTCTCAAGCTCTTCAATTTTAAGCTTCTTCATGTAGTTAGTCCCCTCTCTATCGAAAACTCTAAATATGTGTTGTACATACATCTGGGTCATAATTTTTTCGATAGTTGACGTATGGGATATCTGGTCGGGTTGCCTTCGATTACTTGAGCTGTTTTCTTTTTTAATAATCAGTAAAGTCTTATAGTCGAATCCTGTACACGCATAAGGGTTATGAGTAAATCCAGTAGTCTTAAGTAAACTCGCTAATCCTTTTTCTCTAAGATTACCTTTATAATGTCCCCAATGGAGGTTACCAGTAAGAGGGATATAATGAAATCTTCCGAAACTATTGTTGCACTTATATTCAGTAACTAGTAGCTTTTTCCGCTGAGTACCGAACACAGGGTATGGTTGTTTCTTTTCACCTAGTAAAAAGGAGGAAATATCTTTTGTGTTTGCCAACTGAAATCCAGGATAAAATTGGTTAATAATAAAATTGAGTTCTCTTTCATCTTGTATCCCGAGACTTGTTTCCAATAGTTTTGTTTTGACTATTCCGTTTCCATTCTCATCGAAACTTTTATAAGTCTCGACTTTCATTCTCCGAACGTCTTCTTTGCCAGAAACTAATGCCAGTTGTTTACCATCTATCACTTCTACGTTTTCCGGCGACCTACTTTTGAAATTTTTGCCAGTCGCATAAAATATAATATCTGTCGAGCTGTAGTTAGTATTATTTTCTAGAAATAATTTCTCGGTTTTATACCAATCAATTATTTTGCCTTCTCCTTTACACTTGCGGCACTTACGCGCACCTATCACGGTTCCCCTGTTTCTACACCCTGGGCATGTGTTTTGTCGTCTAAACTCTATGGACCAACTTGCACATCTATTACAATGGTCGGTTCGGATATTTTCAAATTTTTCACAAGTACTGTAGTATTTAGTAGCCTCGTTTAGACGTATAAAATGTAAGTTGTTCTCGGTTTGGCTGTACGATGTAAAGTGACAAAGAATAATAAGAATAAATGCAGAGATAATTGATTTCATATTGCGTGGCTAATGTAAGTATACAGGTGTTAATTTATCGGGTGTAACAAAGTGTAAATTTCCGCTTTGGTAGTTATTTTGTCCGCGTGATCCAAGTGTTAAAACAGCAAAAAGCAGTGTTAAATATCCTCTCATCATGATTCTTTTTAACAAATATAAAAAGTTTCTTAATAGTGATAAACCCCGAGATGATTTCCTCGAGGACTGTATAGGGCTACCCTGATTAAAATAAAAAACCCTACAAGCATTTGAAAATCAAATAGTTGCAGGGTTTAATAATGTAGAGGCTATTAGACTCTTATCTAACCTTTAGTCTAAAAATCTAGACCATTAAATTTATCAGTTCGATAAATCGCACTGAGTAGAGGTTATTAGACTCTTATCGAATCTTACTTTTTATTGAATTCACGGAAATCTGAACCTGAAGGATTTTCAAATAATTGCAGATTGAAGTATGGAATAACAGCCAGTATATGATCGAAAATATCTGCCATCACACTTTCATATATTTTCCATTCTTTATGTTTACTGAAAGCATAGATTTCTAATGGAAGTCCCTTTTCGGTCGGAGGCATCTGGCGAACCATTATCATCATTTCTTGATTGATATTTGTGTTTCGTTTTAAATATTCTTCTACATAAACCTTAAAAACACCGACATTGGTCATGTTTCGTCCATTTACAAGAATAGTGCTGTCTATATTGTTTAATGAGTTATACTCTTTTATTTCATCTCTTCTTTTGGAAATGAAGTCAGTTAAATATTCAATTTTTTCAAAATGATCCAGCATCACTTTATCGCAAAAACAAATTGTATCCTGCTTAATAAAGAGCGAACGCTTGATTCGTCTGCCGTCTGACTGCTGCATACCCCGCCAGTTTTTGAAAGAATCGGATATAAAACTATAGGTAGGTATAGTGGTAATAGTTAGATCAAAATTTCTCACTTTAATGGTCGTTAGGTTAATTTCCAGTACATCTCCGTCTGCTCCATAATTAGACATGGTGACCCAATCGCCGACCTGTACCATATTGTTTGCAGAGAGCTGGATGCTGGCTACAAAGCCTAGTATACTGTCTTTAAAAACGAGTAGGATGATTGCCGCCATTGCCCCAAGTCCACTTAAAAGATAAAATGGGCTTTTTTCTATAACCGTACTTATGACGAGGATAACCCCTACACTAAAAGTTAGAATCTTTCCTAGCTGAGTAAGACTTCCGATGGGCTTGTCTTTATAGCGTTGTTTTTCGGATAAAATTATATTTATAGAGCTAAAAAACGAATTGAGTATCCAAACTGAAACAATTATAATAAGCACATCTGTAGCTTCTAGTAGAAAAGGCAAAAAGGCTGTAGACTGTTTAAATATCACCGGTATAAATTGATCTACTAGAAGTGCAGGTATCAATGTGGCTAACGAGTTAACCATACGCTTATTGAAAATAATATCATCCCAAAGTGTAGCAGTCTTAGCTGTCACCTTAGGAATTAAAGCGATTACTATTTTCTTAATCACGAACCATACGATTAAAACTACAAAAATCACTATTCCGAAGGCGATGAGATTCGAGACAATCCTACTGACGCCTAGCGAAGTTTGAAGCCAATCGTTTATACCTATTTTCATAGTTTCAAAGTTCTAATTAGAAATATTTTGCAACATCAATTAAGCTTGACGAATTTTTTTCTATTCCGAATATAGATTTGTCCAATAGGTACTTCTTTTAACTCCCTGCCTAAAATATCATATATTTTATTATCCATGATAATGGTCCTCTTTAATTCTTCAATACTAGCTGTGTTGGTTTGATCAACCCCAGTATTATTATGAATAAATATCCACCTTCCGTAAGGTGTACCTGAGGGATATGTATCTATCTTCCAATATAGTTGATCTTCGAAAAGACAATTAATTGACGCTCCAGTAATAGGCAAACCTTGACTAATATACCAGTTATCTAAATTAGCAGAATCATTTACTAGATGCACTTTAACATTTATTGTGTCAGTAATTGACCAATCTATATCAAAATTTGCAAATGCATCATCCACTATATTTAATTGATTTAAAATATTGCCTTGTTGATCTGAAAACTCCCAATTGAAATTATTTTCTGATCGTGGGTGAATCATATATTGACCTGAATGGTAAATACTAATAGAGGTTTCTTGAGAACCCACATTTACAGACATCCCTAACTGATCACAGGGAACAGCTGTTATTACTTGTGCTTGTGTTGTTTGGACTAGTCCAAAAACGATAATTAATGAAGCAAAAATATTTTTCATTTATAAATAATTATTTACAACATTAGATAAAAAAAATTGAAACTTAATCAAGGTCAACAATAGAGTTATTAAATGAGATACAATTCTAAAATTAGGGAAAATATCGGTGCCAGTGGATTAGTTATTCACTTTACTGCTTTTCCTAACCATTCTAATTCAAATTGAACGGCATTTACTTGGCATCCAACTTCATCTAGTGCTCTTTCTATCACATCTCTGCTATTGTGGGTTGCTTTTATTAATTGTTTAGTTAAGTCTGCATTATCTCTAAAACCCAGCGGAATAGTAGTATATCTAGATAATATACTTTATCAAATCCAAATTCTATTCTTTCAAATTCAGTAGAACGGGACGATAAGGATCAAGGATCGCAATAGGCTATTTATAGAGTAATGTCTGTATAGAGTGTGGTAAAATTTCCATAGAAAATGATCTTGACTCAAAGTACATCTTATATGTGATTTTATCATCTGTAGGATTCATAATAACAGTAACCATTTTGCCACCATCATTTATAAACGATGTAGCCTCTAGTATGCTTCTACTGGATACGGTGCTTACTCGTTTAGCTCCTGGTCTTATAAATTTTGAAAAATGACCTATGTAGTAATAACTTGGGGTATAAATTAATTCATCTGTTTTAGTATTTGCATGTATTGGAGCAAAACAGAGGTTATTAACATGATTTGGGCCTCCTGTTTCATCCAAAAGGATATTCCAATCAGTCCAAGCAACGGTTCCATTATTAAAATCATTAATCATAGATCGCCCATATCGTTCTGCGTTTGGCCAATAATGATATTTAGAAGCATCAAAACCTTCATTGCAACCTTCTGTAAAAACCAGATTTTTAGTTGGATAAGATTTATTTACATTACCTAGATTAGAAAACATAGGATCTCCTCCTGTCCATGTTTCGTACCAGTGAAAACCTATACCCCATGCATACTTAGATGCTTCAGGGTCTTCAAATATGGTATTCGCACGATTGACAATTAAGTCCCTATTGTGATCCCAAACAATTATTTTTTTATCTCCTAGTCCTTCTTTCTCTAATATTGGTCCCAAATGATTCTTTAAAAAGTCTCTCTCCTCTTCTGCAGAATAAATACAAGATTCCCACCGTTGCGATGCCATGGGCTCATTTTGAATAGTCAAACCCCAAATTGGCAATCCTTCTCTTTCATATGCCTTAATAAATTTAGCGTAATACAAGGCCCATGCATCTCTATACTCAGATAATAACTTACCCCCCCGAAGCATATTTTTATTGGTTTTCATAAATGCTGGTGGACTCCACGGACTTACATATAAGGGTAAATGATCATTAGCCATTGCCGTAGCACGTTTGATCATGGGTATTCGGTATTTTTTATCATGTTCTATAGAAAAAGTTTTCAATGATTTATCAATGTCTGAAACATAAGTATAACTTTCTCTACTGAAATCACAACTATGGATATGAGTTCTAACCAATGAATATCCTATTCCATTTTCTAGGCTATAATATGCTTTTAATAACTCTTCTTGTTTAGAAGAGGATAACGATGAAAAAACTTCGGCAGAAGCATCAGTTATAGCACCACCTATTCCAAAGAAGGTCTGAAAAGTCTTTTTTGGATTCACAAAAATGGATACCTCTGTTTCTAAAGGCTGAATTGCAGGTTTTAAAGTAGATTTATATATAAGTTTTAACTTCAAATCTGTGTCTTTTGCAGTCGAATAGACCAATACGTCGTCTTTATTCTCTATTGAGTTTAATTTGAATCGAGATTGTCCAAAAGTATACTTAGATATAAAGCTAAATAAAATTAGACACATTAAAATGATGCTGGTTTTATATTTCATAAATTTATTAAACAATAAGAGTATAAAATTTAATATTGAAGCCCATGGATATATATAAATAATGGAATATTCCCAGAAGTTGGATCCATATTTACCCTCAAAATTTTCATCTGATTTAGGTAATGAATGAGGAAGATTTCCTTTAAAGTTATATTCACGAAATAATACTTAGTGGTATGTTTTAATTACTCTTTTTGTGTACAATGATCCATTATCTAGTCTCAATTTCATAAGATATATTCCTTCAGGATAATCTCTTAACGAAATTTGTTCATTAAGAGATGATATTTTTAAATAATTTTTAGAGGATATTATTTTACCACTAAAGTCATAAATTGATAAATTAATATCTTGTACATGATCTGTGACAAAATGGATATTAAATAGATTATTACTTGGATTAGGAAACAATGAAATAGAATTTGATTGAATAATTTTATCTTTTACAGACAAAGATATTGCTGTAAATTCAACCCAATTTAAATTGAAAGGAGATTGTGTGATTAGAATCCTCATCTTATATCTACCCGCAACCAATTTAACAGTCTCAGTGGTTGTTTTCCAATTTTGCCAATCTCCCGTTGATAAAAATATAGGGTTACTAATTTCAGTCAACTCACCAGCAGTATCTATGAACTGAATTTTCAGAGAACCTGTTCCATATTCAGCAGCAGTTCGATAATTAATTTGATATTCACCTGCGGAAGTAACATTTATTTCATAATCAAGATAATCATTAGGATCTAAATAAGCAATATTAAACCCACCACCGACATCCGTTGTCTCTTCAAGATCCACTCCTTTCTGAAATGTATAGCTTTCAGATTCAATCTTTGTGGGAATCTGATGTACAAAAGCTATATTATTTCTCACATTCTTTAAAGAAAACAGCTCAAGATTGGAACCATCAGTTGAGACAATCTGATCTCCATCATATGAAATTTTAATTTCATCAGAATAGTTGAGCGTATAATTCAGTCTAAAATTAATAATCTTTGGATTTGTTACATCCATGGAGATGGATCCAATTGGAATACTAGAACCATTAACAAGGATTTCAAAATCATCAAAATCAATTTTATCTAAGTACGAAAGAAACTTATTAGTATTCATTTGAATGCTATATTCATCTTTCGTTTCAGCTGCCATAAATTTTGTTGATATATTACCAATCTGGCGAGTAGTTTTTATAAAATCAAAGCTATTCACATTAAAACCCGCTCGGTCAACATAAAACCTCAACTTATGATTACCTTGATATAAGACAAGATCAGATATGGTTGTTGTTGTCCATTTTTGCCATCCACCTGATGGGTAGACAAAAATAGATTCTGTAATGCTCTGGTTGTCAATGGCAAAATACATTCGACCACCCGATCCCCCAGATGAAGTTCTTACATTTAAGTCGTAAACCCCGTCAGATTCAATATCTACTTCATATTGGGTCCATTCTCCTTGTTCTAAAAAACCAATATTAAATCCATTGCTCGATAAATCTTCACATTTTTCGATATCAACACCATCATTCCGATATGCCCATCCATTATTCCAACCACTATATTCTCCTGTCGAAACAGAATAGTTAGCTACATCATTATCATCGTATGCTTCACCTGCTTTTCCTAGATCATAATCAGATGCAAATATCCTACCTGGAATTATATGCTTTTTAAAAGGAATGGCTTCATCTGAAAAGGGTTGCCTAAATAGAGCATCAATTACATCATTTTGATAGCGACAGTTTTCTATTTTTAAATCTTCAGCCAATTGGAACAAAACTTTTTTAGAAAACGCAATCGAGGGCTTTGTACCCCCATTATTCCAATAATCTAGTAAATTTTGATATTCTTCACTTTTTATAATAGAAAGAGGTCCTGAAATAGACTCAATTTTTTTCAATGGCCACCACGCCCAACCTATATCATTATCTTCATAAAGTTTTACGGCACTCTGAAACCATTCATTTGAATTTTCACCTGTTTCGCCAAGGTATAAAGGAACATTGTATGATTCTCTCATATCCAAAAAACCTTTGATTGATGCTTGATCATTATATGACCAGTACTTATGTGGAGAGTATACCATATTGATATCCCAAGGAGGTGTTAACCCTGTAAAATCATTTGCAAACCAATTCCCTTCAATGAAAATAATATGTTTTTGATCAACTTTACGAATACTATCCGTAATTTCTTTGTATAGGTTTTTTATGGCTATTCCACCTGGCAAATCCCAATTGGGCTCATTCAATAAGTCATATCCAGCTACCCATTGCTCATTTGCATAATGTTTGGCTATCCGTTGCCACAAAGCAACCATTTTGTCTCTGTTAGCTTCACTTTCCCAAAGTGATGGTTTGTTTGGATTGTAATCTGATATAGCAGCATCTTTTCCTTGACCACCTGGAGCTGCATGTAAATCTAAAATCACATACATCTCTTCTTGTTTGCACCAACCAACAAGGCTGTCTAACAACTCAAAACCTTTAGGTATCCATGTTTGCTGACCTTCAATTGGCTCTTCTTGAATAGGTAATGTAAATAAATTGTAATGCATGGGAACTCTTACTGAATTAAATCCCCATGATTTTAATGAATCAATATCCCCCTTCCTCACATGATTTGACAACCACCTATTATTGAAGGTGTCCTTGTTCTCCTCTCCAATCAAATCTTCAATAAGATCCATTATCTCATATTGAGCATTAGCAAAAGCATTTGTTTGCATCATATACCCTTCCTTTACCATCCAACCTCCAAGCCCCATTCCTCTTAGAATAATGGTGTCTTGGTTCTCATTTACAATCGCTTTTCCGTTTGTTTTCAAAAAGTGTTGAGCGTTTGCATCAAACGAGCATTTAGCAATTAAGCTAAATAGGATTATTCCAATGTTAAAAATTCTATGTATTTGCATAAACCTGATGTTATTTCTGAACTATAAATTTTTTAGTTAGAATTTTATTTGATGTTTGGATAGTTATAAAATAGACTCCACTTGTATATGATAGCGTGTTTAATTGAGTTTTAGCATTATTTTTAGTTATAAATTTTTCAAAGACCTGACCAGAAGAATTGACAACTTTAATTTCTTTATTCATGGATACTGACTCATGATTGTATTGAATGTTAATATAATCATTGACCAAAGTAGGTCTAATGGTAAATAGGTTTATATCCGTTTTTAATTCTCCAATAAACGCAGTTTGACAAGAACCATCATTGGTACATTTCGCAAAACATGTTTTAATAATTGTATCATTCATGACAGGTGGAATAAACCGATCATTAAATGCATCTGGATCAGCACAAGGTTGTCCCTCTATATTCTCTTTACATGACCAATCTCCACAATTTCCATTAAGAAACGTATAATAGCTTAAAAATCCTTTTGCACGCCTAACAGTTACTGTATAAATACCATCATCTTCTGGATCAATCATGGGGTTATCTCCAGCAACGCCAAAACCACTACCACCTGCTAAAAATAATCCTCCAGGGTCAACTTCAATTTCTGAGGTATTCAACTCAAATGTAATATCAACTGAATCGGTGATAATTGTACAACTCCCATCATTATCACACGTATTAAAACAAGCTTTAATTGTAGTATCTGACATAACCGGTGGTAAAAATCGGTCATCAAAATTTTTAGGATCAGAACAAGGTAATCCAGCTAGTTTTTCTTTACATGACCAATCCTCACAATTACCATTCAAAAAAATATAAAAGCTAGAAAAGCCCTTGTCTCTTTGAAGTGTGATAGTGTATATACCGTTTCCATCAATGTCTGCAAGTCTATTTTCTCCGGGCTTACCAAAACCGCTACCACCTCCTATAAATAATCCATCAGGGCTAATACTACCAAGTGTTGATGTATTTACCTCAAAGGTAATATTAACCTGACCTATCGTACTTGTTACAATTAGGATTGATAAAATTATTGTTTGTATTAATCTTGTTATCATTTAAATTTATTTGTTGTGCTAGTTATTGTTTATAATGCTCGAACTGTAATATTATCTACACTCACACCAGAAGTACCAAGGTTTGCACCACCACTTCTAATAACGATGTATACGCTTTTATCTACATCAAACTCAAAAGAACCGTCTCCACCTCCTACACTACAAGAAAGACTAGTTAACGGTCCATCAAAAGCTTCACTTCCACATCCATCCCACGTATTTAGTCCTAAACGTATTCCTCCATCAGTGTAATCTACCCCATCTGTAGGTGTAGTTGTACCTATGTATACTTCAAACCAACAATCTGTCATACCACTTCCTACTACATCCATTTGTATTTGGTACTTCTTATTAGCCTCAACGTCAAATTGTTGGTAAATTCCAGTCTGTCCCCAACCACCACCTGTCCAGGTAGCATTTCCATTTTCAAATGTTATGTCAACTCCAGGAGAAATAGATAATAAAGACCAAGATGAATCATTATCTAATTTACCATTAGTGATTAAATTGGATCCTGTCAAATCATTTTCAATTGTGATCGTTTTCACAGACTCAGCTGTTCCCCCATTTGTAAAGATTTTAAACTTCACATCATAATCTCCTTTGACGTAAAATGTTTTTTTAACCTCTAATCCTTCAGCAGAAGTATTATCGCCAAAGTTCCAGTGAGAATACCATGTTTCAACACTTGGTGAGGCTCTAAAAGTAATAATATTCGGATTATCCGGTTCTGATGTATATGAAAAATCTGCATCGGTGGCTGATGGTGCCACATTCGGTTCATCAGAGCTATCCTTACATCCAGTGATAATTACACTTAATATCGATAAATAAATGGCGTATTTTTTAAATGTCATAATGGTTATTCTTAATATCCTGGATTTTCAATTAACTTAGGATTATTATTTCTTCTATCCTGACCTATAGGTATATAATAGTGTCTTGGAAAGAAATTCGTTTTTTGAGGTTCTGGTTCAATTATTTCATATGTAAAGGTTTCATTTCCAAAGTTATCTATATATCTTAAGGATCTAATTCCTTCAGTCATTACACTCAGATCAACTTCTGCAGTTCTCCATCTTCGCACGTCCCAATACCTATGGTCCTCAAATGCTAATTCGATCTTTCTTTCATTTCTAATTCGATCTCTGAGTTCTATTCCAGAATATGAACTAAAATCAAGATTTTGTTTTAATCCAGCTCTCGTTCGGATAGGCTCAATAAATGATCGAGCTTCACCATCTAATCCAAGTTCAACAGCAGCTTCTGCAGCATTTAAGTATATTTCACCCAATCGAAATAGAATACAGTCTTGACCAGAATAATATTGTTGTATTAACAACGGACTCGACCCATCTGCAAGATATTTTCTAACATATGCACCAGTCTTAGTAGCATCTGGATGAACACCCATCCCATCCTTTCCTACTCCTGTAGCAGTATTGTAATCAATTTCGCCATTTCTTACCGTTGCATACCATGTCTCCACTGCAGATCCTTGAAAATTATCATTATTTGTAAGTAGTGTTCCTTTAAATCTAGGATCTCGATCTTCAAAAGGGTTGTTAGGGTCATAGCCTGAATTTGGTTCACTAGGCAGAAGACCTGAATTTAACATTTCATAACTATCCATCAATCCTTTGGTAGGTGACATACTCGATCCCCAATCTACACGATAGCTGTACGGAGAGTTTCTCAAGTCATAGGAATGCCCTTTATCATAAGGAAGCCATACCTTCATAAAAATAGTTTCATCTTCCATTTCGTCTGTAAACAATCTACTGTAATTCTCTGAGGGATCAGGGTATTGATTGAATAATACATAGCCTCCTTCATTAATAATTTTTTTAGATGCTTCTAACGCTATCTGATAATATTCAGTTGATTTAGAGGCAGGAATACCAATAACTCCGTCTAATTGAACTGTACCAAAATTTGCAATACTTCCAGCGTACAAAGCAGCTCTTGACTCTAGTGCTTTTGCCGCCCATTTACCTGCTCTACCTTTTTGGCTAGACCAGCGATCTGGTAAAATATCAAATGCTAATTGCACATCCTTGATGACCTGATCGTATACAGCTTCTTCAGAATCTCTTAATGGAAAATACTCATCCTCAGGAGTATTGTCTGGATCCTGTGCCTCAAGTATAATGGGTACTCCACCATATCGTTTTGCCATAGCAAAATAACAATACGCTCTAAGAAAATATAACTCACCCAAACGGTTTTCTCTCTCTGTTTTGGTTAATACGTCTTCACCCAAAAGTTCAATATTTTCAATCGAATAATTAATTTTCCAAATATTGTAATATCCCCACCAATCCAATGGCCAATAGTTGGTTGATGTGCCCCAATTACCAGGACGTATAGTATTGTATGCTGGTGTCCAAGAATATGTGCTCATGGCTAGGTCAGTTAAGGCGTCTCGATGAGCTCCCCAACCTGCACCGCCGCCAAAGTCTTGTAAATAATCCCATGGCATGTTATCGTATATTTTGAATATGTAAGTATCCATTAAATCGCGATCACTCCATACATCTGATTCTGTAATTCTATCCAATGGAGGTTGATTTAAAAACTCTTTCTTACAAGAACTAACTACTAAAACTAATAGTGTTAAAAATAGAAGGTTACGTTTCATTTAAAATTTATTTATAGTGTAAGATTAATACCAAAAGTTGTTGATTTATTTTGAGGATAATACCATCCCGTTGATGATTGCATTTGAGGGTCAAAATCCTCTTCATAAGTTTTAATAACAAATAGATTATAGGCTGTCGCAAAAATTCTAATCTCTTTGAAACCACCATTATTTTTACCAAATTTGGGAAGTGTATAGCTTAAATTGATATTTTTAAATCTTAGATGATTACCACTTCTTTTCCAAAAATCAGAATACCTGAAATTGTTGTCATTAAATCCCCCATCTGAAATTCTGGGGTATTTGGCATCAGCATTCTCAGGCGTCCAATAATCCAATTGATAGGTATAACCATTAAAGCCATTTCGTAGTGGACTCTGAGCCTCTCCATCTAAATAAATATCATATCCTGCAGCACCAGTAAGCAAAACAGACAATGCAAAATTTTTGTATTGAGCAGATAGATTTAATGAAAAATTATACGCTGGTTTATCACCATTACCAAATACTTTTTGATCTTTAACATCAATAACACCATCGTCATTTAGGTCAACATATCTTACATCACCAGGTTGAAGAGTTGAATTATCATTATTGTCCTGAATAGGACTTCCATCTATTTCCTCTTGAGATTGGAATAATCCATCGGAAATATATCCTCTACGTAGATTAGTAAATCCACCCGTTACCATTAGATTTCCTCTAATAAAATCATCTTCTATAACAGCTTCATCAATGAATTCGATAGTTTCCCGTGAATAAGAGAAATTACTAAATGCTCCTACAGTCCAATTACTATTCAATTTCTTATTGTAATTCAAAGAGGTTTCAAAACCCTGATTAGAATATTCATGTAAATTCTGAGCAGCCAATCCAACTCCTAAAGTATTAGGAACACTTCCAGAAGCATATGCTAGCACCCCTTTTTTATAACGTTTAAAGTAATCAATAGAGAGTTTTAACTCACGGTTTAGAAACTCTATATCTAGACCTACATCTTGGGTTGTGATTGTCTCCCAGGTTAAGTCTGTATTAGCCAGAGAGGTATTGTCTATTGTTGGTATTGCTGTTTCATTGATTGCAAAGAAATGATTATATGTAAAACCAGATAACCATTGATATGCAGCAGTACCATCGTAACCTGCAGTACCTAAAGAGGCTCTTAATTTAAGTTCTGGAACTGTAGCTTTAAAATCTTTATAAAAATCTTCTTCAGAAATTCTCCAACCACCAGAAACTGAAGGGAAAAATCCCCATTGATTGCCTGGAGCAAATTTTGATGATCCATCATATCTAAATGATGATTCAACAAAATATTTTGACGAATAATCATAACTCAGCCTACCAACTAATCCAAGTCTATTTTCACGGTATTCTCCTCCATTAGCATCTTTATTTTCATTTGAACCAGCGAAGAGTTGATCGATTAAATCTGACTGATAATCCTGTCTTCTACCATAAAAGTTTTCTCCTTGATTGTTTTGCAGCTCTCCAAGCAATAATGCTGATATACTATGTTTTTTGAATTTGCGATCGTAATTGGCCGATTCCTGTAATACATAGTGGTTGCTGTAGTTCATACTATGTGTTAGAACTGTTTCGCTAAACGACCCTTCAGGACTAGCTACATACTCATCAAAGTCACCTGTCAATCTATTTAATGTAAAAAGTTCATAGCTTTTACCCCAAGTTTTATTGTAATAAACATTATTAACTAATGAAGCATAAGATTTTAATTTCATACCAATTATACCAACTTGAGCAGCATCCCACTCCATGGAAATTTTTGCATCTACATTATTATTTCTTGAACGATAATATCCTGCATTAAAGTCACGTATACCTTCGATAATATGATTAGGACTAAAACTTGGTCTTGTGGGTGTTCCGTCAGGATAATAAGCTAAATTGTTTGGCAAGGCTCTACTTAACTCTCTAAAAATATCATAAGCTGAATAGCCCGGAGCCTCATTAAGTCTTCTACGTCCAGCTATGTTTAATTGTAAAGTTAGATATTCATTTACATAAGCATTCAAATTTGTTCTAAGGTTGTATTGATTATAGTTCAATACATCTTCTGTATAGTTAGAACCTTGATTTAAAAATCCAGCAGAGGCAAAGTATTTAATCTTTTGATTACCCCCCGAAATATTTAAGTTATGTCTCTGCTGAAAACCATACTTCTTGAACATTAGTTCTTTCCAATTTTCATTAGGATAATTTATTGGATCTGAGCCTGATCTAAATGCTTCAATTTCTTCAGGGGTATAAAATGGAGATTTACCATCATTAACAAGACCTTCATTGAGAACTGTAGCATAATCTACAGAGTTTAAGAAATCTGGATATTGTGTAAAGGAATTCAGCGTAAATTGATTAGAATAGTTTAATTCTGGTTTTCCAATGGATCCTTTTCGAGTTGTTATCAAAATAACACCATTACCACCTTGAACACCATAAACAGCAGCTGCAGCTGCGTCTTTTAATATGGATATATTTTCAATTTCGTTGGGATCTAAATCATCAATATTACCGGGAGATCCATCAACAATAACTAGAGCATTACCAAAATTTCTGATCTCGAAAGAAGAACCACTAAAACCAGGTTCACCGCTTCCTTGTCGAACAAATAAACCAGATGCAAGACCTTCTAGTCCATTACTTACAGTTGGTACAGGTAATTTTTTTAGCGTTTTGGCATCAATTGTAGACACAGCAGATGTTATTTTAGTTTTGGATTGTTCACCATAACCTATTACTATCGCTTCATCCAAAAGCTCTTCAGAATTAAGAGCAACATTCAAAAAAACTAGATTATTTAATTTGATGGTTTGAGTAGTATAACCAATGTATAGGAATTTCAATGAAGCTGTATCTGACCCCAATGAAATGGTGTACTGACCATTTTCATCAGTGACAGTCCCATTATTAGAACCAACCTCTATAACAGTAACCCCAATGAGCACATCTTCAGTTGATGCATCAGAAACAGACCCACTAACACTTATTTGAGCTTTTATTGTAAAAAAGCTTATCAATGTAAAAACTACTAAAATTATAAACCTGTGCATGTAATTATATTGGATTAATTGTGTACGCAAATTAATAACAAAAGGAGTTTAATTGAGTAAAAATGAGTAAAAATAAGTACGACATTACTACTACAATATGAAAAATTGGATAAAATTATAAATATAAGCTATCAACTTTAAATGCTATTAAATGACTTAATATAAACAGCTAAATCTAAAGATTTATCAATACCAAATCTTTTTTTAAGACGATAACGCCCTTGTTCAACAGCCCTTAGTGAAATATTTAATAACGATGCTATTTCTTTTGAGCTTAAGTTCATTCTTATTAATGAGCATAACCTTAAGTCATTTTTTGTAATTGAAGGGTGAGATTTAGTAATTAAATCCAAGAATTTATGATCTAATTCATTAAAATATAAGTTAAACTCATTCCAATAGTTTTCATTTTTCAATTCATAATCCAACTTTCGAAAAAGTAGCTAAATCATCTTTGTAAAAAGCGGAATAGCAAATTCAAATTCAACATTTCCTATCTCAAATCATAGGGATAGGGGTATTAAAAGCTACAGCTATTGAAACTACATACGTACGTGGTGGTATTTCCAGTCATTTACAAGTAACGAGTTTGAGTTTATATATTACAAATTGTATATTCGAAAAAAGTTAATACGAGAGACATTAGTTAGTAATATGAAAGTAATTAAACAGAATGGTATACTAAATATGGATACACCTGCACTATTTAGTGTAATTGATTATTTAAAGGACTATGAACCTGAAACGATAGCAAGGGTAATTTTAGAACTAAAAAACAGAAGTGAAAATATTTCTAAAAAAAGAGAAAATATGCTTACAAAGTATGCTTCTGATTTAGGTTTTAGTTCACTAAACGATTTTGTAAAGTCATTTAGTTCTGAAGTGAATATGTCAAGCTTACCCAATTCTAAAGAAGGACTTAATTTATTAACAATAGAGGTTTGGAAATTCTCTGCAGCGCTTATATTTCTTATTTATATTGGAATTACGGTTTACTCTTTCCAAGAAGGCTTACTAAAAACAAAAATGGAGGTATTATGGACTATAGGCGTATTATTATATATGGCAATAAACTTTTATGTAGCATATGCCGTAGTTGATAATTTTAAGAGAATTGAGAAAGTGATTGAAAAACATCACAGAAATTAAACAAAAATGAAAAACTTAATAATTTTTTCTTTATTCGTCCTATCAAGTTGTGGCAATAAAATTGATAACAATCAGGCTCAATCGACTGAAGTAAAAAACTATAGTCGAGAGACTAATCATCCTTTTAAGTCAAAGAATAACAAATACCTTTTAAAAAATTCAAATATCACCTTAGAACATCCCCTTTTTCAGCATAGGATTGACTCTCTTATAAATATAAAAAGTGACACGGGTGTAATAAGCTTTAAATCTGAATTATCATCTTTAAATAGCGGATTCTACGATAATGGAATTCATTATACGAGACACTTAGCAGATCGTGTCTACTCTCTTGACACAACAAATACCCTCAAAGGGGTCTCGCGTATATACACTTTTGGTAGGGGAAGATTTGACTCTCTAATCATTCATCACAAATCTGGCAAAGTATTTGACAACGTACTATATGCTTCTCAAAAATTAATAGTTACATCAGTTGGGGCTCATCAGGGGTATGTTTTTCAACCAGAAACCGAAGAGTATTCTTATTATCATTCTGTAGAATTTTGCTTACAACACATTGATAAAAATCTCAATTTGTCAACGGAATTATTTATCACAGATAAGTATTTTGATGGTGACAGACAAAATCCTTATTCTAACAAAGATTATTTATTTAATAACCTACCTGAATTCAATGATTTAGAGCAATTAACAAATATTGATAATTCTAAAATTATTGATTATGCAGTAAATCATGGGGGGGAATATTTCTATGATAGAGAATCTAATTCGTATAAAAAACAACCATATAATATCAGAAATCTTGTGCTCGAAAAAGCTACAGACAGTGTTCTCGTATTTAGAACATTAGATTATAATTACCTGACGGGGGAAGATTTCAGGAAAAGAAAAAACATATCGATGGAATTTGCATGGAATGCATCTGCACCTGCTTGGATTGATAGGTTCCCAGAAGATATAAGTACTACAGATATTATATTAGAATATCCTCAAGGGGCCAGCAATATGGAAGCTTACGAAAATCAACATTCAAAAGATACTGAAACTGAAATAGATTTAACAGTAGATGCAAAAGTTTATCAAGCAAGTATTATAGATAGATACAAATCTTGGATTAGTTGGAAAGAAAGAGAAAGAGAAAGAGAAAAAAGACGACAACAAATAAACGACAATAGTAATAACTCAAATAAGTCTTCAACGAGTAACAACATAGATGGATGGTATTCTTATGAAGATCAGACTTCTACATATAGATTAAGAGTTTCAAATGGGAGATGGAGTTACAGTACAGCTATAAAAATATCTGGAGTCGCTCAAACAGATCAATCTTCAGGAATAGAACGAAATGGCGTGTTATACATGGGAGGAGCAAGTGTAGGAAACGTAGATGGAAATTGCGCTCAAGTAGGAAGTAGTCCACAAATGTGTAAACCATAAAGATTTAACACACTACCTAAATAAGACATGACCTAATTTCTATTACTCATCATCCTTTATTAATATCTACCCCCCCCAATTGGTTGGCTCAGATTTTTAGTCAGTGTTTTTGGGATTTTTTATTTCATTTAATTCCGATTCTATGAAATCAAAATTTGTTGAAACTGCAAATGCAATGTACACATTAATAAAAGCTGCGATAATTAAGAATAACTGAATTTGACCCATTGAAGTTTCTAAAAAATCACTGATGTCTGTATCGCTCAAAAAAAAAAAATAATTTAATTGCCCGATTAGAGCAAATACAGAAGTAATAATCCATATATATGTCTTTTTCATTTTACAAATATACTATAATTTAAAATTTCTTACTCCAATATTCACCAAACCACAGGGCTATACCACCATTCTGAGCAAAGGCTCGATAGGTTTCATATATTTGAGGTATGAAAAAGGTGTTATCAATAATTTTAAGCATATTGGGAGTCATTCTTATATTGGGGTCATTAAAGATTATTGATTTAAATAATTCTATCAAAAAGAGAGATATTACTAACGCTGACCTTAAACAAAAAATAGAAGATGAAAGCAAGCTAAATAAGACATTAAGGGCTGAGATTGAAAACAAGAATTTGAAAATTGATTCTTTAGATGATTTGATAAGACAACAATATACCAAAGAATATAGTGGTTTAATACCTAATAATTTTTTTGGATGTTGGGGTAAATGTGGAGGAACTATGGATGGGGATTGGATTACAATTAGTAAAAATAAAACAGGACATATAATCATTGAAAGATACGAATGTGGTGGAAGTGTTGAAGAAATTTTTAAAGTTCAGGGAACTGAAAAGTTTGTATTCCTATATTCAGAGGGTTGTGAAGGTGTTTTTATGGGATATTCAGCAGCTCTAATTAGTGCTACAAATAGAAGTATTTCTATAACTGAAATACCTAGAGTCGACTTTGAGTTTTTTCTGAAAAAAAATTCTCCTAATATGATGATATTAGACACAGAGGAAGGATATCAGATGAATAAGGATATACTTAATCTTTTCAATAGTAAAGGCAACAAGAGATGGTATAATTATTCAAAATACGCAAACGGATATGGTGGAGATAACGAAATAGATCAAGATACTGAAATGGACCTCTATGAACAGGAAGACGATGAACCTGAAGAGACCAATGAAGTATTTGAAATATTTGATGTTTCTGAAAAGGCTTCATTCCCAGGCGGAGAT
>Ga0206128_1001739_pt1 | contig 20751 bp, 24 predicted proteins | sample Helgoland_Spring_7_FD_148601 | JGI IMG/M metagenome (GOLD analysis project Ga0206128, IMG submission 148601) | Pelagic subsurface seawater microbial communities from Kabeltonne, Helgoland, North Sea - Helgoland_Spring_Bloom_20160426_1 | ecosystem: Environmental > Aquatic > Marine > Epipelagic ... | reverse complement strand
CAAAGGTATCGAGAGCAAAGCTAACTTCGCGCCCTGCGACAGCCATCGTGGAGAAGGATGCAATTGCACCTAACATCCATACGGCGGCTTTTAGGATAGGGTTCATCAGTTATTGCTTTGTCACTGGGGCCGAGAATTGGCTTGGGATCATTCCTGCTCAATAAAAGCAATGGTATAACACATTGATTTATATAGCATTTATTTTAACTTTCTAACGAGTTCCTAACTTATCCACTCATTAGCAAGTGCGAAGGGAACTATTGAATCTCAATAGTATCAATGCGTTAGTGAAAAGGCGATTGAAAGGTTTCTTAAACTTTAACCAACTGCTCTTTACGCTTAGTTATGGCATTACGAACAAGTATGAAGAAAACGCCAACTATTCCACCTAATACAACTGATAAAGCGAGTATGAGTGGTACTTTAGGTGAAGATTTAACGACTGAAGCGGAACCAAAAGAGATAACACTCTGCCCACTATCTATAGACTGAATAATCCTCTTCGCATTTAGCATATTTGTTGCGACTATCTCTGTGCCCAACAAAGCACCAGTCAGTTCAGTCTGTATAAGGGAAAGTTCAGTTTTCGCTTCTAAATATACTTCATTAGTAAGTGCTTTATTGGCTTGCTGTATTTGGACATCGTATTGATTTTGTTCTAATGGAGCAGACGTTGAAAAAGATAAAGTTGAACTTTTCTTCCCTTTACTCCAACTATTACCTAACAAAGAGAGGAAGCGTTTAACCGCTTCTGACTCCATACAACCAATATTACCGCGACATATTTGTTGAGTACTAACAGAGTGGATGCTTGAAGTATATGGTACAGAAACATCATATTTAGTTTGAGCGACTTGTGAATAACCAAACCCTATCAACCCTATCAGTGTAGCCAACACAACGAAGGCACTGATTAGCCACTTGCCATCCCATAACGTTTGAAACAACTCAAATAAATCGATTTCATCATCTTGTACTTGGTTCATTTTGCTCATTTCGTTCATTCTATTATACAAATATTAAATCATTGCGAAAGCAATACTTTAAACATTTAATTCACGTCTCACTATACTTGTCATTGATTCTATCAAACAGAACCTTCAAATAGAAAAACCGTACGATTTTGACTCGTTTTGCCGCATTTCAATCAAACCAATCGTTTCTTTATCTACGCTATTCGTTTCAAAACGATTAAAACGGCGACTGCGGCTTTATAGGCTGTAGTTCAGACTGCTTCTGTAAGTAGTCGTTGCGTATATCGCTTATATCCTTACTCGTAAAAGATTGGGTTCCAACAGCACTATTGGGTGTGGCTTGTGGTGTTGACGTAGCGGCTGAAGTTGTTGGCGGCTTAACTGATGGGAAGGGTTTGGCTTTAGCAATACCTTTGCTGTCTTTCTCTTTGCGTTGGTTACCATGTTCGTCAGTAACCCACTTGTGTTGCGTAGGTGTGTAGTCTTTGTTAGCTGCAAGTTGGATTTGCTCATCAATCTTTGCAAAAAGCTTGCGACGACGGGTAGCGATAGGGTTGTTGTTTTGAAGTGGGTTATAAGAAACGAAATTTAACGTATCAAGTATAGTCATAACAGCCTCTTTAGTAGCTAAAAGCATTGTGCTTTCAGAGTTTGGAGGCTGTCATCCAAAGATTAGTCGTCAACGTTCAGAAACTTATCTAGCTTGGATACATCATCTTTAGATAATGGTGCTCCGTCTCTACCAATGTTATGCATTGCGCGTTCAACTACAGCTAACTTAACACTCTGTTTGCTTGTAAGTCTGCTGTCATCACTCAGCTTTTCATGACTACGTGACGTAACCAAGCGTGGAAGTGACACTATGTCTGCGCTTAAGTCGCCACCTACTTCAAAGCTAATATCTCTATCAAACCAAACTCGAAGACTGCTGTCATAATGTAGAATTTCTTGCAGTATCTCTAGTGCATCTTCGCAAAGGCTTTCACTCTTGTTGTAAAGCTTCTTTGCAGTTGAGTGCTTACCCTTGCTACTGTAGCCTTCTGCGCGATTGTAGTTAAAGGTAGCTTCTCGTAGTTTCTCTTCGTATCTCTTTAATTCGCTTGGTTTGTCTTTAAGTTCACTACGCAGTTCCATCTGCTCTTGCCACTCATACTCAAACTGTTCGTATTCTTCTTCGCTTAACCACGTTTGCAACTGACGGTTTTGCACGTTTTTTCCACGTTTAAGTTTGTCAGCTATCGCTTTTAACTTACTATGACGTTTGGTTTCTTCAGCAGTCAGTTTGCGATGCGGCTTAGTTTTTTCAATTGGTTCTTTTAACAACTGATGTAAGTTATTACTTAACGGCTTAGAATTTAAAAATGCGTTTTGCCAGCGCATATACAGCTACTCCTTACGCTGAACAATAAACATGCATGCACTTTTTGTTTCTATAAATGCTGACACATATGAAGGCTGTATCAATTGCCCAACAACATTCCAGAGGGGCTTAGTTGATACATTTATATCTTCGACTACAGCAAAACCCCCAACTTTGATACTCTGGAGAAAAAAGTATAGCGAGTGTAAATTCGCATTAGGAGAGTGCAATCCATCATCAATCATAAGATCAAAGCCATTGCCTACATTTTGAGATAGCTCCGTGAATGTATGAATATTAGTTTGATCTACAAAATATGTTTCTATTCTGTCTTCTGTAAACAAAACTCGACGATCAAAGTCGGCTCCAAATACTTTTGCATTTGCAGTAAAGTCCCTAAAAGCTCGCAGCGATGCACCAGGCTTTCCATTCTTTCCCATCGTTGATACTACATCAACATTGTTAGTCCCCAATCCAATCTCGAATATTTTTTTGGGTTCGCTTAACTCTTTCAACAAACAACTGTATATCTTGTAATAGTTATGTGTTGTTGATTTATCGCTTCCGTAACTTTTAAAAAGTTCCGATAGATTAATTTCTTCCGCATTATCTTCACTAGCAATTGCCTTCAATAAAAAGCTCTCAAACTTCTTATTTTCTTCTGACTGAGAGGCAAAACGCGCTAACGCAGGAACAACTTGGTTGACGCTCTGTATTGTTAGCTTTGCTCTGATTGGATATAAACCCCAACCGTGAGCCTCATACATTGGGAATGCCCGTAATATATTTAACTTTGTGGTCCCTTCAGTTACCTTACGAGATTTCATACGAAAAATAAATTGCGCAAACCTAAATAACATTTCATTTGACTTAATGAAATTTTTCAATTGTTCTTTCATTTCTTCTTCCTTCCTTCAGCCAACGAACCTTTCAACATCCCAGCAGTAAAACCGAACTCTTTGCAAAGACGCTTTACTTCCTTCAGTGCGTTCGCACGTTCGTTCTTCTTAGCTTCAACCATTTGCTGCTGAATTGCTTCCATTTCAGCTTTCAACTCGTCATAGGATTTCATCTCACACCTCCATAGGTTAAGTGTCAGTCTTATATTATATTTTTGTTAAGGGGATGAACAGCACGTTTTTTCTACGCTTACTGTAGCGTGTTGAATTGTGACAAAAGTATTTGTACCGCGCCTCACTATACCAGTCAGTCATAGTATCAACCATACAGTCAAACAGCTATAAACCGTGCACTTTTGGCGTGTTTTCAACGTTTATCTCTGCTGTCTTGTTGATTTGGTAACGGTGGCTGTGGACGAATAGGTGTGAAGTCTGTTCGTTCTGTGTCTTTTGATGTCGTCTGCTGCTGTGGTTGCTGCGTGACTATCTTTGTCTTTGGAACAGATACAGTGCGTGTGACTGTCTTTATTTCTGGTTTTGCCATCTTCTTAGCTAGCGCTACCACACTGCTGCTTGTACCAAGCATTAACTCAAGCGCTGCCCACTTTGTCTCGTCGTTAAGGTGGTAATACGTCTTTTCAATCTGCGCCACGCTAGTACCACACATATCTGCTATCTGCCTAAACGTTAAGCCACTCATAATACGCTGCGTAATCATAAAGTGACGTAGGCTATAGGGTACTAAGTCACGAGTTTCCCTATCAGCAATCTCTGCTAACTCAATCATCTTGTGCCAGTGGTATAGCAGCGTACGCTTGCTAAGTTCGTTATTTTTATCCACTGTAAAGATGAGTTCGTCTGCAACTTTAGGCTTAGCGATTTCACGTAAGCGTTCAAAGTACTGTCCGTTACGACACAAGAAGGTACGACTAGTACGCACTTTACTTGTCTCAGCACGTACGTGGATACGTGCTAGCTTTTGTTTTTCGCCATTCACTTTGTGCTGTTCAATCTGTACATCACTCCAACGTAACTGTCGCTGTTCGCCAACTCGTAAACCACTGTTAGCTGCGATTAGAACGTAATGCTGCACGATTTTTCGCACTCTAAGTTCAGCTTCATCTAGCTTGTTATGTTTGGCAGTGTAGGTACGCATAGCGCGATACAGTGCTTCGTATTCATCGTTAGTCAGTGTCGCACGACGAATAGCTTCGTTGCCTTTATCCAAGCGTGGCAGTTTCTTAAAGTCGAAGCCATCGATGTGTGTTTCGCCATTCTTATGTAGCCACTTCATCAGTGCATTAATTGTGCTTTGTTCGTTTTGCACTGTGACTTGTTTGACGTTGCCGTTGGTGGCTTTGTGGCGATAGTAGAAGTAGTTTTCGCAGTCAGTGCGTTCTAGCTCTTTCAGCTTTGTATCTTTGCCGATGAAGCTAAGAAAGTGCTGTAGATGCGTTGCGATTGTTGTGTGTCGTCCCTTAACGATATGTCCAAGTTCAACGTCACGCATACGGAACGACAAGTACTTCTCCACACCTTCTTTTGTAGTTATGGAGAAGTATGATTTACCTTGTTGTAGATTAGCGTAAATCTCTAAGTACGCAGCTTTACCCTTTTCAATTGCAGTAGCTTTGCTGCGTGTGCGTAGGCTTTTTCGTGCGTACTTGTTTTCTTTTGGCAACCACATACGAAACTGCCAATACTCACCTCGCTTGTAGATAAAAGCTTCGTCAAATATTGCTATTTCGCCTTCAGCAAAGTGCTGTTTCTTCAGTGCCAAATCTTAGTCTCTGAGTTACTACGAGTTTCAGTAGTCACACGTTTGTGCAACATTTTGTGTAACTGTATGAAAAAAGACTAAGGAAATCAACGATTGATTTCTGATTGTGAAAGTAATGTGTAAGTCATTAATACAAATAAATCAATGACTTATATTAGAAAAACTACTCCCACTCAATCGTGCCCGGAGGTTTCGAGGTGATGTCGTATGTCACGCGATTGATGCCCGGCACTTCGTTGATGATCCGCGTTGCGGTTTCGCCAAGGAATTCGTGGCTGAACGGATAGTAATCCGCTGTCATCCCGTCCACCGACGTCACCGCACGCAGGGCGCAGGCAAAATCATAGGTACGGCCGTCGCCCATAACCCCAACGGTTTTCACCGGTAGGATTGCAACGAAAGCTTGCCAGATGTCGTCATACAGACCGTGTTTGCGGATTTGGTCGATATAGACCGCATCTGCTTCACGCAGGATTTCCAGTTTCGGACGTGTGATCTCACCCGGGCACCGGATCGCTAGACCCGGGCCAGGGAAGGGGTGACGCCCGATGAAACCAGTAGGAAGACCAAGCTCTCGGCCAAGCTCACGCACTTCGTCTTTGAACAATTCGCGCAACGGCTCAACCAGCTTAAGGCCCATCTTTTCAGGTAAACCACCCACATTGTGGTGCGATTTGATGGTCACGGATGGACCGCCAGAAAAGGATACAGATTCGATGACGTCAGGGTACAACGTACCTTGGGCCAAGAATTTAGCACCGCCAACTTCAGCCGCGTGTTTCTGGAACACGTCGATGAACAATTTGCCAATAATCTTGCGCTTGGTTTCTGGATCGCTTTGGCCATCCAATTCGCCCAAAAACAGCTCGCGTTCGTCCGCATAGATAAACGGCATGTTGTAGTTGTCGCGGAACATGGTGATGACTTCTTCAGCTTCACCTTTACGCAACAAGCCGTTGTTTACAAAAACACAAGTCAACTGGTCACCAATTGCTTCGTGGATTAAAACAGCGGCTACTGAACTGTCGACACCGCCGGACAGGCCACAGATAACTTTCGCGTCACCTACTTGCTCGCGAATTTTGGCAATGGCCTCTTCACGATATGCGCCCATTGTCCAATCGCCCTTGAACCCTGCCATTTTGACAAAGTTCTCGTACAATTTCGCGCCGTTTGGTGTGTGATGGACTTCAGGGTGGAACTGCACCGCAAAGAAGTTGCGTGACGTATCAGCGGTGATCGCAAATGGCGCGTTCGGGGAGGTGCCATAAACCTCGAAACCCGGTGCGATTTTGGATACGTGATCGCCGTGGCTCATCCAGACTTGTTCTTTGTCGTCTTCAAACCAGCCATCAAGCAGGGCCAGTTTTTCAGCTTCTGGCGTCACAAACGCACGACCAAATTCTGCAGTGCCATGGCCGCTTTCGACCTTACCACCTAAGACTTCCATCATCACTTGTTGACCATAGCAAATCCCTAGGATCGGAATATTCAGATCAAACACAGTTGATGGCGGGCGCGGCGACCCTTCATCGATGACAGAGGCGGGACCGCCCGAAAGGATCACAGCTTTTGGCGCGAATTCGGCCAAAAACGCGTCTGTCACGTTCTGATAAGGGTGAATTTCGCAATAGACATTCAGTTCACGTAGGCGACGCGCAATTAATTGCGTCACTTGGCTACCAAAGTCGATGATGAGAAGGCGGTCATGTATGTTTGTCATGCGTCCTGCAATATGCAGATGTGGAGGGGCTGGCAAGTGTTGGAGAGCTGCTTTGCGGTTCGAATGGGTATGTTTTTGCGAGGAACCGAATTCGCAGCGCTAAGATGTCGCTTTTTTCCCAGCATCGCCGCAAATTCAGGGTGACATGGGGCGGCACTCAGGTATCAGCCAATCACGCAATGTCGATAAAAAAGGGATCATCATGTCTGAATCAGCAACTCCAGCAAGACGCGGACGCGGTGGCGGCGGTGCAGCACGTCGTGCAGCACGAACAGCAGTGTCTTTTGAAACGGCAAAATACATCGAACGCAATATCCCAAACTTTGAGGTTCTGACCGAAGAAGCGCTTTGCATCATTGAGGCAAACGCCGAACAGATCCTTGAAGAAGTTGGTGTTAACTTCCTTGATAACCCTGCTGCTCTAAAACGTTGGGCAGATGCGGGTGCAGACATTGACGGCGAACGGGTTCGTATTCCAAAAGGTCTAGCGCGCAAACTATGTGCAACAGCTCCCTCTACGTTCACCCAACATGCCCGCAACCCAGAACGCAATGTCGAAATTGGTGGCCGAAATTTGGTGCTTGCTCCAGTTTATGGCCCTCCCTTCGTTCGTGACGCAGAAGGTGGGCGCCGTTATGCAACCATCGGGGATTTTCAGAAATTCGTGAAACTGGGCTATATGTCCAAATGGTTGCACCACTCTGGTGGTACGGTATGCGAGCCAACAGATGTGCCAGTGAATAAACGACACTTGGACATGCTGCACGCCCACATGACGCTGTCAGACAAGCCGTTCATGGGGTCCGTGACAGAACCATCCCGCGCCCAAGACAGCGTAGACATGGCCAGCATCCTGTTTGGTAAAGACTTTGTTCAAGAGAACACAGTCATGACCAGCCTGATCAACATCAACTCACCGATGACGTTTGATGACGTTATGATGGGTGCGCTTGAAGTTTATGCGCAAAACAATCAGGCCTGTATCGTTTCGCCGTTTATCGTTGGCGGGGCTATGGCACCGGTTTCTGTTGCAGGCACGTTGACCCAAGTTATGGCAGAAGCATTGGCTGGCATTGCATACAGCCAATTGATCCGTCCCGGTGCCCCAGTAATTATGGGTGCCTTTGTTACGTCTATCGATATGAACTCTGGCGCGCCAACCTTCGGCACACCTGAGGCAGCGCACATAACATATGGTGCAGGGCAGTTGGCGCGCCGCATGGGATTGCCATATCGTTCATCCGGCGGGTTCACTGGATCGAAACTACCTGACGCGCAGGCTGCTTATGAAACAGCCAATAGCCTGAACATGGGCCTTTTGGCGGGTGTGAACTTTATGCTGCACTCTTGCGGTTGGCTTGAAGGTGGATTGGTCAGCTCGTTCGAGAAATTCGTAATGGACGCGGATCAGTTGGGTGCGTTGCATCACCTCGCACGCGGCGTTGAAATCGATGAGAACGCACAAGCTATGGATGCGATCCGCGAAGTTGGGCCCGGTGGGCACTATTTGGGATGCGCACACACGCAAGCCAATTTTAAGGATGCGTTCTGGAAGTCAGACCTGTTGGACTACAAACCATTCGAGACGTGGGAAGATGAGGGCGCGCGCGATACGCAATCATTGGCAACTGCCCGTGTTGAGAAAATGTTGAACGACTATGTTAAGCCGCCATTGGATCAGGGCATTGCAGACGGTCTAAATGACTACATTGCAAAACGTAAAGAAGCCGAGCCTGACTCCTTTATGTAGTCAGTCGACAGGTTTTGGTTGAGAGGCGCGTAAATCGCGTGCCTCTCCCACGATCGCAATCATCACATCGATATGGCGCAGCAGGTTGTAGGCAGATTCGCCTGCTTTGCGCAGTGCGTTTAGATCGCCTTCAATTTCGATAAGCCGCAAAATAGCCTCTGAGTGCTTGGGCATTTGACCATAACCAAGAAGACGTGGCAGTTGCGCCGTGCGTCTATAATCCATCGCACCGATGCGTGCCGCGCGCATCAAGAGCCTTGGGCGCTGTAACTGCTGTAAAATGGTTAATACGTCTTGCATGTAAAATCCCCTTAAGAACTAAAGCTTTGGGCAAAGTTGTCCCAATCATTGGATTTATCGCACGGCATTTATGGGTGTTGCGCGTGGCAGTATGGCTAAGTGCGCAGGGTTCACGACTGTTTATACTTTAGAAACAATGATGAAGATTGTTGAATTCGTTAACTAACAAGTAATGTACACATCCTTAGGTTGTGTGGAGAAAGCTGGGGGTAAGTGGTGGAAAAAACTACGTCTCTGCTAAAGGAGACATCTGTTAATGGACATCACGCAACATATTGCGACCGCGACCTCTTTGCCAAATTGGGTACCCATTCCGGCGCAAATTTATCTGGCACATACCCACGCAGGCTTACCTATTCGGGCTTTAGCACGCTTATCGGGCTGCCATGCCTCAACTATTCTGCGTCAAATTCGCAAGGTGGAAACCCGCCGTGACGACCCTTTGGTTGACGCCGTTCTTCATCAATTAGGCAATCACCATTTCGACACGTCCCAAGATTGGTCTGTGTCCCCAAACAAGGAAACGACTGATATGAGCTTTTATACCAAGATCACCACCGACAAAGATGGATTAGAACAGGACGCCATGCGCATCCTGCGGCGCTTGTGTGAAAAGGGCGCTGTCCTAGCCGTTGCTGCGGATATGGACAAAGCGGTGGTTGTCCGTGATGGGGCAAACGGTAAAAGTACGCGAACCGCGGTTGTCGAACGCCACATTGCGCAGGCGATGGCGTTAAAAAACTGGATTGCGGCCCAAACAACGGGTCGAATTGTACGCTATCAAATTACGGCCGCAGGGCGCACGTCACTTACCCAAATGCTTGAGGGAGCGAATGATCAAAATCCGAAAGGAATGTCAGAAGAACAAACCAGTTTTGGAAATCAGCACCGCGAGTGGGGCGAAAAGACACTTCCAGATGCGGACACAGGGCGCCCAAAAAGGATGCGTTATAACCTGTCAGAATCGCCACTGACGGCCTTGGCACGTCGGCGCGATAAAGATGAAACAGCTCCTAAGCGACGACTTGGTCCGGGTCGGCGAACGTCTACGCGAGGATTTCGAATTGGCTCAAATGGGACCTCGGGTCGCTCAAAACTGGGATCGTTTCCTGACCTCGGGCGGGCATGGTGGTTTTGCGCCTGACAGTGGTGTGGGCGATGGACCCGCAGCGGCGCGCAAACGGGTTGCCGATGCCATGACAGACCTGGGACCTGGGCTGTCGGATGTTTTAATGCGGTGTTGTTGTTATCTTGAAGGACTCGAGGCCGCGGGAAAGCGGCTTGGCTGGTCGGCGCGGTCGGGAAAGATTGTATTGCGGATCGCATTGATGCGGCTGCATCAACACTATGAACGGACACTTGGGTCTGCAGCGGGTGGCATGATCGGCTAACAGATACAAAGCTAGGCATAAAAAGCGTGGTTTCGCGCTGGAACATAGCTGGAATGCGCTACATTGGGTTTTAACTAAAACGGTTTAAGGTTAAACTAACCAAACTCTTGCTGCCAAAGCGCAGCCCAAAAGGCCGATAACATGCGTGATCTGAAAATTCCTGAACAACGCCACCCTGAAAAAGCGCGGCGTCCAGACAGTCCACAGCCAAAAAAGCCAGATTGGATTAGGGTCAAAGCCCCCAACAGCAAGGGCTATGATGAAACGCGCAAAATCATGCGTGATAATAACCTTGTTACGGTCTGCGAAGAAGCAGGTTGCCCAAACGTGGGCGAATGTTGGAGCCAAGGGCACGCGACCATGATGATTATGGGGGAGGTCTGCACGCGCGCATGTACCTTCTGCAACATTGCGACTGGTAAACCGCCAGAAGACTTAGACACCTTTGAACCGGGACGTGTTGCGCATGCTGTTGAAAAACTAGGTCTGAACCACGTTGTTGTGACCTCGGTTGATCGCGACGATATCACGGATGGTGGTGCGGATCACTTTGCACAAACTATTCGCGCGATCCGTCACCGCAGCCCGAACACCACGATTGAAATTCTAACACCGGACTTTATCCGCTGTGACCCTTCTGTTTTGGAAGTGGTCGTTGAGGCGCGTCCTGATGTTTTTAACCACAACCTTGAAACTGTTCCGGGATTTTATCCAGAGGTGCGTCCAGGTGCGCGCTACTTCCATTCACTGCGACTTTTGCAGCGTGTGAAAGAACTGGACCCAATGATGTTCACCAAATCGGGCATTATGGTTGGATTGGGTGAGGATCGCCAATCCGTGATGCAGGTCATGGAAGACATGCGTGCTGCTGATATCGACTTCCTGACTTTGGGCCAATATCTGCAACCGACACCCAAGCACCACGCCGTTGATCGCTTTGTGCACCCTGACGAGTTTGCAGCTTATGAAAAGGCGGCTTACGGCAAGGGCTTCTTAATGGTGTCCGCTACGCCGCTCACACGGTCTAGCTATCACGCCGGTGATGATTTCGCTCAGTTGCGCGCTGCACGTCAGGCAAAACACGGCTAACTCGCGGGTTTCCACCATCTGATCTCAAATTTCGAACAGCATTTTCGGTCTTAAAGGATTGGGAACGCTTTCTTTTTTAGTTGTCAAAATGTCGTCAGCTGAAGGGCGCGTAAGCTTGGGTGGGACTTTGCTGCGCGATAACAGTGGCCTTTACTTGGGATCGGTTGCTGTAGCCGCGGCAAGTGATTCTATCTGGGGTTTACAGTGCATTCTAAACTGAGCAATTGTTTCCAAATTAGATACAGTAACGTTTTCAGTGACTTAAGGTGCATCACGCGACTGTGTCCTATCCGACACAAAACTGTGAATGCGTCAATTTTTCGACACAATTTACGCTCGAAAGTCGAAAATTACTCAATTTTCGCAAGACATGGTTAATGGCGCTGCTAATTTGAGCCCACTATTTATAAATGGAGAACTTATTATGAAGACTACAATTTTAGCAGCAGCAGCCGTTTTGGTTTCCTTCGCAGCGCCAGCAATGGCTTGGGAAGGCAAAGTCGTCGCTTGTTACGACAGCGTTTGGGTTCCTGCGAAAACTGAAACACACAAGAAATTGCACTCTGCAGCTCACACTAAGTGGGAGCACCGTGGTGGCCAACTGGTAGAAGTTTACTACGCACCAGTTTATATTCAGCACACACACCAGAAGAGCAAAGGTCATTACCCTAAAGTTAAAGCTGCTTGCAACAAGTAAGCCGTTAACTAAATGCAAATTAAGAGGTGTACATCTGCTGTGCGCCTCTTTTTTTGTGCGTTTTCAACGTCAGATTCGTATTCTTGTCAGAGTGGGGCCGTTATTTGGCCCTTATTCTTGGTTAACCAAAGGCCAGTTAACTTTGAAAAGGATAAGTTATGAAAATTTTTTTAGCCCCATTAGTGGCAATCTCATTTGTTATCGCAGCACCAGCATCTGCTGCTGACGAGTCACGCGCAACACGCGTTGGATGCTATCAGGAAGTTAAAGTTCCGGCACAATACAGCGTGAAACGCGTCAAAATCAAAGACGAGTATCGCCAATACATCAAACGCACGAACGGCCGTATCGATCTGATGGAATTTCCAGCAGTTTATCGCGAAGACAAAACAAAAATTGCTGAAGCGCACACAGTTATGCGTGAAATCGTCTGGAACTAAGACCGATTTACTTCAGATTAAGTGAACCGAACCTTCCCAATATAGGGGAGGTTCCGGTTGCGCTGTGCAAAATCAATTCCATATCCCACGACAAATTCATCTGGGATATCAAAACCAACATAGTCCGCGCGGAAATCGACTTCGCGCCGCGAGGGTTTGTCCAACAAAGCCACAGATTTCAGTCGTGCAGGATTGCGTGTCAAAAGCATCTTTGTGACATGGTTCAAGGTGTGGCCCGTGTCGACAATATCCTCAACGACTAAAACATCGCGACCTTCAATCGCGCCGCGCAAGTCCTTGAGAATGCGAACTTCTCGGCTGCTTTCCATGCCATCACCGTAACTGGACGCTTCCAGGAAATCGACTTCGATTGGCAAATCTAACTCGCGTACAAGGTCAGCAATAAACACGAACGAGCCGCGTAAAAGGCCAACAACAACCAGTTTATCGGTCCCTTTGAATTCGTCTTGAAGCACGTGACTTAGCTCTTCAATCCGTGCCGCAATGGATTTGGCCGAGATCATTTGATCGATGACATATGGACGCTGTGGCATGTTCACCCCTTGTATTTGCAAAGGTTTCGTAACACATGGATTTGAAAGATAACCATATTAAAATGCAAAAAAGTTATGCCCACACACTCAGAAACACGTCCTCTGCCATACACAGCCCAACAGATGTACGATCTGGTGGCCGATGTGGCATCTTATCCCCAGTTTTTGCCGTGGTGCGCTGCTGCGCGTATTCGATCCACAACACCGGTTGAGCAAAGCGTGGTCCTTGAGGCGGATCTGGTGATTTCTTTCAAAGTTTTCCGCGAACGGTTCGGCAGCCATGTGACGCTGTATCCAGATGAGATGAAGATAGACACAGAATATTTGGATGGCCCGTTTAAGTACATGAAATCCAATTGGGCATTTGAGGACACTCCAACAGGGTGCAACGTCATCTTCTTTGTTGATTTTGAATTTAAAAACGCCATCTTGCAAGGGATCATCGGCCTTGTGTTCAACGAGGCGATGCAACGTGTCGTCCGTGCGTTCGAAGCGCGGGCTGTCGCACTTTACGGCTAAGCAAATCCGCTTTGGTCGTTCACCTGACCGGAGCCATAGATGACCCTTACCAACGATCTGATCGCTTTTGCGAACGCACAACCAAACAGTTATGTGCGTGATGTCATGCAATTGTCGGTGTTAGACTGGGCCGCTTGCGGATTGGCGGGCGCCGCAGAGGGCAGTTTTGATGGCTTCGTCACTGCAAACGCAACGCGGGGCCCGTGCCAGGTTCTAGGTGGCGACACAGGATCACCGACCAATACGGCGCTGATAAACGGCACACTGTCCCATGCATTGGATTTCGACGACACGCATTTCGCACATATCGGGCATCCCTCAGTGGCAGTGGTTTCGGCAGCTCTTGCAATTTAGCAGCACGTTGATGCATCGGTCCCTGATATGATCGACGCCGCCCTAATAGGCGCCGAAGCCTCCGTTCATGTCGGTCTATGGTTGGGGCGTGATCACTATCAAATCGGCTATCATCAAACCGCCACGGCAGGGGCATTCGGTGCAACGATCGCAGCGGCACGGTTGCTTAAACTGTCTGACGCCCAAATTCGCGCGGCACTTGGCTTGGCCAGCACTATGGCGTCTGGGCTCAAATCCCAATTCGGAACGATGGGCAAACCATTGAATGCAGGGCTGGCCGCGCGCTGCGGTGTCGAAGCGGCGCTTTGGGCGCAATCGGGGATGACGTCTGCGGACGATGGATTGGAAGGTCCGCTTGGGTTTGGGGAAACACATCACGGTCAGCACAACCTAACAAATATCGGGCAGGGCGCATGGCAAATGGAAACCGTCAGCCACAAGTTCCACGCCTGTTGCCACGGTCTACATGCGATGCTTGAAGCCTTAGCAGATGTGAGCGTCGAAACTGAAACGATCCAAAGCGTCCATGTAACCACGCATCCACGTTGGTTGACTGTGTGCAATATCGCGGAGCCGCGAACAGGTCTTGAGTGTAAATTTAGTTATTCACAAACCGCTGCTATGGCTTTGTCAGGGATCAACACAGGGGATATTGAGCAGTATAATGATGTTGCAGCAAAGGATCAGTCGCTCAACCTTTTGGCGCAGAAAGTAGCAGTCACCGGGGATGAAACACTATCTGAGATGCAATCCAAAGTGCGCATCGTCACGGACGTTAATGATCACACAGTCACCCATGATCTTGCAGCGCCCATGTCGCTTTCAGTGCGCAAAGAAAAGTTGTTGAAAAAGGCAAACGGATTGGTGGGATCAGCAGTCGCAAGTGCTCTGTGGGCCGCAGTGCAGGGCGAGGATCTAAAGACCTTCACAACCCTCTTAAATGCAAAACGGGCCCACTAGAGGGCCCGCATTACCTATCTTATGATGCTCGGCGTTTAGCTGCTCATATCATATGCACGTTCGCCATGGATCGCGAGATCAAGACCGTTCACTTCAGTCTCTTCGTCAACGCGGATCGGGATGAACAAACGAATGATCAAAACCAATACAACGCTTACAACCAGCGTATAAATACCAACGATTGCGAGTGAACCCAACTGCGCTGCCCATGAGCCGGCACCGAATACTGCGATCATGATGGTACCAAAGATACCGCCAACACCGTGCACAGCGAAGACGTCCAAGGTGTCGTCGATTCTGCACTTGTTACGCACAAAGTTTACCGCTTCTTGGCAACCAACACCTGCGATCGCACCAATGATCAAGGCCTGAACTGGGTCCACAAAACCAGATGCTGGCGTGATGGATGCAAGACCTGCGATTGTCCCGGTTACGATACCAACCAAAGAGGCGCGGCCAAATTTGATACGCTCCCACAGTGCCCATGTCAGGGATGCTGTTGCAGCAGAGATATGTGTGACTGTGATCGCCATTGCAGCGCCGCCATCGGCAGCAAGCTGTGAACCACCGTTAAAGCCAAACCAGCCAACCCATAGTAGGGCGGCACCAATCATCACCATGCCAGGGTTATGTGGCGGTGTGTTTTGGTTTTTGCGTGCGCCCAAGAATACGGCCAGAACAAGTGCGGCAATACCTGCGGTTTCGTGAACCACAATACCACCCGCGAAATCACGAACGCCAGTGTCGCCAAAGATGCCGCCGTCAGCTAGGAAACCGCCGCCCCATACCCAGTGAACGACTGGCGCATAGCACAACAACATCCACGCAGCTGAGAAGGTCAAAACGAAACCAAAGTTCATACGTTCTACATATGCGCCAACAATCAAAGCAGGCGTGATGATTGCGAATGTCATCTGAAAGGCAAAGAACAGAACCTCAGGCAATGTGCCCGATAGGCTGTCTGACGTTACGCTCAGCAACATCATCTTGTCTAAGCCACCCCAGTAACCGCTTTCGCCGCCACCAAATGCGATGGAATAGCCAAAGAAGAACCACAAGACGCTCATCAAAGATGCAATAGCGTAGCAATGCATAAAGACGCTAAGGACGTTGCGCGCCCGAACGAGGCCGCCATAAAAAAGGGCAAGGCCCGGTAATGTCATCAATAGCACCAAGGCGGTGGCCGTGATAATCCAAGCTGTATCAGCTCCGTTCATATCTATTCTCCCATAGGAATCAGTTTAATTGCGGCGGTGGTAACCGAACTTTGGCTAGGAAAAGCAGCAAAATGACAATTTACCGCTTAAAAAGACGGCAATAAGGGGAGTGCTTAATAATCAAGCGACGTGACCGCGTGATTGCCTAAATATTGAGCGGTGCGAGTTTTTCAGACACTGGCATCGGGCACCTACGCGATACCGACGCAATACCGACGTTATACAGATGTTGGGTTCAGTGGCTCTTGGTGCTGTTTTAGGTCAATCGATTCAATAGCATCTTTAGGGCATAATCACGTGCCGCTTCGCGCACATTGGGGCGCCCCAAAGCCCCAAATTCGACAGTCTGGGTTAAGCAATTCTTGTCGTCAGCGATGCCAAAACAAACGCGTCCTTCGGGTTTGTGGTCTGATCCGCCCGGTCCCGCGATGCCTGTGATTGAAACGCTCAAAGTGGCCTCAGAATTGCGCAGTGCACCCTTTGCCATCTCTGCGGCCACCTGTTCGCTGACGGCACCGTGTGCGTCTAATGTGGCACCAGAAACACCCAACATCTGCATCTTGGCATTGTTGGTGTAGGTGACAAACCCACGCTCAGCCACTGCTGATGAACCGGCGATATCAGTCAGTGCGACCATAACCATGCCGCCAGTGCAGCTTTCTGCGGTGGCGATCATGGTTCCGCTTTCTTTTGCTAAATCAAGTATTTGTGTGGCAAGGTTCATCCTATGAAGAGCCTGTGTGTAACACCGGCCATAACAATCACGCCGATGGCGGCAAAGACGCCTGCGATGACATCATCTAGCATGACGCCTAGCGCATCGCCACGTTTGTCAGCCCAACCGATGATCCATGGCTTCCAAATGTCGAACAGGCGAAACAGGGCAAATGCCGCGATCCAGCCGGGCCACATCACATGAATTGGGATGTCGCTGTTCCATGCTGCAAAGGACAAAGGCATCAGGGCAATCCATTGGCCCACCAGCTCGTCGATGACGATTTCTGACGGATCGTGGTCGTCTGACCCTTCCGTCATCTTGGACGTGACCCACCAGCCCTTAAAAAACGCAGCAATGGTGCCAATGAGTAAAAGCGGGAAGCCGCCAATGATATGAACCAACCACGCCCAAGGTAGGGCAACAAACGAGCCCCAAGTGCCCGGTGCAGGACGGATATATCCAACCCCCATGAGGGTACCGATCATCGTTGCAAGTTTCATAGTTTCACCAGTGTACAAGTTGCAATGCAGGCGATCCCTTCACCCCGTCCGGTAAAGCCCAAGCGCTCGGATGTCGTGGCTTTGACCGACACGCGGTCCAGATTCATCCCCATCAAGCGCGCCATTTCAACGCGCATTTCGTGACTGCGTGGGCCGATTTTGGGGAACTCACAGATCAAGGTGCAATCGACGTTAGATATTGAAAAGCCCATGCTTTTCGCCAACTCAACCGCGTGCGTTAGGAAGATATGGCTTTCTGCACCCTTCCATTGTGGGTCGCTTGGCGGAAAGTGCTGCCCAATATCACCCTTGGCTAATGCGCCGTAGATAGCATCGGTCACCGTGTGCATACTAACGTCAGCATCCGAGTGCCCAACCAGTCCGTGGGTGTGCGGAACTTTAACGCCACATAGGGTAACATGGTCGCCGGGTCCAAAGGCGTGCACGTCAAATCCGTTGCCTAGTCTAATGTCCATTGCGTCTCTCTAATATTTGTTCTGCTCTCGCGAAGTCAGCGGGTAGGGTGATCTTTAGATTGTCTTCGTCTCCATCCACAATCGCAACTGTAATTCCAGCTGCACGGGCGACTTCGACGTCATCGGCTGCAACGCCAACAAATGCAGCGTGGGCTGCGGTGATTGCGTCTAGCTTAAAGCCTTGGGGTGTTTGTGCGCGGAACAATCCGTTTCGATCTTGGGTGCCCGTAACTACTCCACCCGCACCAGTCCAAAGTGCGTCTGTCACAGTAAGTGCCGGTGCCGCGCCATCGGCTGTTCCAAGCGCAGCGATAATGTTGGTGATGGTTTGGTCCGTCACGCATGGCCGTGCAACGTCGTGTATTAGAACGGTTTTTGTACCCGTTGGAATTGCTTGAAGGCCCAGCTTAACCGAATCCGAACGCTCAGCCCCACCAGTGGTGACGGTCAAGCCGTCGATGCTGGGTGCAAGGTGCAGGTCATCTTGATGCAGAACTAAGATAACGCTGGAAATCGCGGGGTGGGCGGCAAATGCTTGCAGGGTATGAGCAACCACAGGCTGACCTGCGATTTTACGCCATTGCTTTGGCACCTCACCACCCGCACGTGTACCACGTCCAGCAGCAACGATTAAGGCTGCGTTACTCATATTTGGGTTCGTTTCATCATCCTCATTCTTTACGCAGTTGTAGCCTTGGTGGCAAATATTGGTATATATGCCTATTTTTTGTGCGTTAGGTCGTTTATTGAGCGTCTGATTGCGGCGCACGGATTGAGTGAGCCAAGCAAAACCCGTTAAATCATATCAAGTACTATAGGATTCCACGCCTTGACCGATCCAATGACCCTAAACCCACCTGTGATGTTGGCCCCTCTGGCGGGAATCACAGACCTGCCATTTCGTAATTTGGTTTCGTCCTTTGGGGCGGGCATGGTCGTGTCCGAAATGATTGCCAGCCACGATATGCTGAACCAGACGATGGGCAGCCGTGAGAAAGCAGAGCTGGGGCTAGGGCACGTGGGCACAGCAGTTCAATTAGCAGGCCGTGAGCCCGAACCATTGGCAGAAGCGGCCAAGATGGTTGAGGCGCAGGGTGCTAAGGTGATCGACATCAACATGGGTTGTCCTGCAAAAAAGGTGGTCAGCGGTTACTCTGGATCTGCGTTGATGAAGATACCCGATCATGCGCTTAGCTTGATTGAGGCTGTGGTCGCCGCCGTAGACGTCCCAGTGACCCTCAAAACCCGACTTGGTTGGGATGATGACCTACTGAACGCACCTGACATTGCGCGTCGCGCTGAGGCGGCAGGCATACAGCGTGTTGTGATCCACGGACGCACACGGTGCCAGTTCTACAAAGGCAGTGCGGATTGGAAAGCTATTCGTGCGGTCAAAGACGCTGTTTCGATCCCGGTCATTGCGAACGGCGATATCGTTGACATTGCCACGGCACGTATGGCGCTTGAGCACTCAGGCGCGGACGGCATAATGATTGGGCGTGGTGCACAAGGACGTCCTTGGTTACTTGCCGAAGTTGCGCATGCCTTATTTGGCACGCCGGCACCTGTGATCCCAACGGGGCAGGCTTTGGCGAATATGGTGATTGGTCACTATTTGGCGATGATCGATTTTTACGGCGAAAAGATGGGGCTGCGTATGGCGCGCAAGCACCTTGGTTGGTTCATGGATACAGCGGGAACGCCAGCTGAATTGCGCCGCAAAATTCTAACCGAAAAAGATGCTCGTGAGGTCATGAAGATGATCCCTGAAGCAATGGAAGGGGGCGCAGAATGAGCGATCCGAATATCTGGGCATCTTTGCCTGTACCTGGGGTTCTTATCGGGCCCGATGATAAAATCCTTGATATCAATTCCGCCGCCGAAGGTTTCTTGAATGTTTCCGCCAAGAATGTGCGTGGCGTACCGCTATGGGATCAGATTGCAATTGATGCACCCCTTGAGGAAGCGTTCGCGCACGCCCGTGAAAATGGGACACCGCTGTTTGTAAACGACGTGGATGTTGGCAGTGGCCAACGTGCACCTTTGCAATGTGCCTTACAGATCGCGCCGCTGATTGGTTCTGAGGGTCAGATGATCCTCATGATTTCGCCGCGTGAGTTGGCGGGGCGAATGACACAGAATGATACTGTAAAGTCGGCAGCGAAATCAGCGATTGGCATGGCTGAAATGTTGGCCCATGAGATCAAGAACCCGTTGGCCGGTATAACAGGGGCTGCACAATTGCTGAGCATGAACCTCGCGCCAGAAGACCTTGAACTGACTGATCTAATTGTTGAAGAAAGCCGTCGAATTGTCAAGCTGCTTGAGCAGGTTGAACAGTTTGGAAACCTTAGCGTCACCGAAATGCAGTCAGTCAACATCCATGATGTTCTAGACCGCGCGCGCCGCTCTGCTTTGCTGGGGTTCGGTGCAAATATGAAGATCATTGAAGATTATGATCCGTCATTACCGGCGGCCTCGGGTGATCCCGATCAATTGCTACAGGTCATTCAAAACCTTCTTAAGAATGCGTCCGAAGCCGCAGGGGAACGAGGCGGTACAATCCGTTTGCACAGCTACTTCGAACACTCTTTCCGTTTGCGACGCTCTGATGGCTCGGGCCACTCTTTGCCTTTGCAAATTGAGATCATCGATGATGGTCCGGGGCTTCCTGAGGGGATCAAGGATGATATTTTCGATCCGTTTGTTTCCGGGAAGGAAAATGGGACGGGCCTTGGTCTTGCCTTGGTCAGCAAAATTATCTCAGACCACGGCGGATGGATTTCGGTCTCGTCTATACCGGGGCGCACAATTTTCCGTATTTCACTACCGCGCTGCAAAGAGCAGGCATCCAACAAAACAAAGAAGGATTAAGTCATGGACGGCACAATATTGGTCGCAGATGATGATCGCACCATTCGCACAGTTTTGACCCAAGCCCTGACACGGGCAGGGTGTAAGGTACATGCCACGTCGAGTCTAACGACGCTAATGCGTTGGGTGGCTGAGGGCAAAGGCGACGTAGTTATTACTGACGTTGTTATGCCTGA
>Ga0206128_1001724_pt1 | contig 20909 bp, 15 predicted proteins | sample Helgoland_Spring_7_FD_148601 | JGI IMG/M metagenome (GOLD analysis project Ga0206128, IMG submission 148601) | Pelagic subsurface seawater microbial communities from Kabeltonne, Helgoland, North Sea - Helgoland_Spring_Bloom_20160426_1 | ecosystem: Environmental > Aquatic > Marine > Epipelagic ... | reverse complement strand
CTTTCAGCCACAAATCTTCCCGAACAACAGTGGCGAGATATCATCACCAGCTTTGACAATCATGCGCTCAGGAAATGGGCATCAGATCTTGGCATTGAGACCTTTGTTGCCAGTAGCGGTAAGGTCTTCCCCTCGCCTGACAAAGGCTCGATCAAAGCCGCCCCTCTTCTGCGCAACTGGATTAAAAGCCTGCGCTACCTGGGAGTCACCTTCCACACCAGGCACACATGGACCGCATTTGAAAAACCTAACCAGCTAAGCTTCTCCCACCAAGATACCAAGCTATCGGTAAAGCCTGACGCCACCATCTTAGCCCTTGGTGGCGCATCGTGGCCGCAAACAGGATCAACCGCAAGCTGGGTAGACATCCTCAAAGGCCATGACATATCGATCACTCCCCTCACCTCGGCAAACTGTGGCTGGGAGGTCGCTTGGCCCATGCCGCTACTCGAAGAAGCCGAAGGCCTACCTCTCAAAAACCTCTTGGTGAGTTGCGGCAACAGCGCGCGCCACGGAGAGCTCGTCATCACCCGCCAAGGACTAGAAGGCGGACCTATTTACCACATGGGGCCCAGCATTCGCCAGCAGCCAGAAGCTCACATCATCATCGACTTCAAACCCGACACCAGCCACGAGGACCTAGTATCACGTATGGGCAAGGTCAAACGCAACTTCGTTCGTGAGGCCCGCCGCCGCTGGAAGCTTGATCCTGGCACGTGCGCCATTCTCAAATTCATGCCAGATCGCGGCCCCTGGAAATCCGCCGAAGAACTTGCCAGAGAAGTCAAACACTGCCGCATCCCTCTCACTGGCCCGAGACCCATTGCTGAAGCAATCTCCTCCGCAGGTGGTATTGGCTGGGATGAAGTCGACCACTCACTGATGCTCAAAAAAATCCCGCATCTCTATATCGCAGGAGAAATGATCGATTGGGAAGCACCCACCGGGGGCTACCTCATGCAGGCATGTTTTGCCACAGCTGCCCACGCGGCTAAGAGTGCGATGCAGGCTCAGTAAAAGCGGCAACATCCATTGTCGCTACTTTCCCCGGCCCTTGACCTTGTATTTCGGCTTTTTATTCTGCAACGGCCTCGAGCGAATACCTTTGGCAATCCCTCCTTTTTTACGAGGCGGCTTCGAATTCATCGGCTGAGTAGCATACACAAATCCCTCCGCCGTTTTGCGTGGTAAATCAAAGCCTAGCATCTCTTCAAATTTATGCAGCGCTTGGAGATTCTGTGTCTCCACCAAAGTAAGTGTCTCTCCCCCCGCCTGCTGCGTTAGCTCAACACGGGCTAGGTAGTCTTGCTTGAGCTCCGGAATATCATAATTGAGCATATTCTTCACACCTGAGAAATCGATAGCACGAGCCACGCCTTCTGTCATCACCAACACCTGAGTCTTACCCTCGTGAAACTCTTTTAATGCCCGTTCGCGCAGCTCAACTTTTTTGTTGGCATGCAGCGATTGCGCAACCACCCCTGCATGGTTCAGGGTCGAGGTTAATTCATGGATCACATCGAGCTTACGGGCAAAGACCACCATCTGGCCAAAACCTGAGCTAGCACTGAGCAAATGAACTAAAAGATCCGCTTTCTGGTGCTCGAAAACCTCGTAAATGGATGTGTTGCTTGGCATAGGATGAGTGGTATTGGCAGAATGATGACCGCCGACAGCTCAATGCATACATTCCTCCTACCCTCATGTCGAGACTCTCGACCAATACACGGCTACTCAACAGGCAGAGCAATCACAAAACAGGTTTGCTGACCAGGAATAGAGCTTGCTGTGATTTTTCCACCATGAGCTTCGATCGCCCTGCGCACGATCGACAGCCCCAAGCCCGTGCCCTTGATCTCACTCTGAGAATGATGTTTCTCAACCCGGTAAAACCGTTTGAAAATATAAGGCAAGTCAGCCGCCGGTATACCCACGCCATTGTCACAGATCGAAATCTTAATCTGGTCCTCAGATTTTTCAGCCTGAACCACTAGCTTCAGTGACCCCTGCGGGTTTTGTTTTAGAGCATTCTCCATCAGATTGAAGATGACCTGAGTCCAATAAAAGCGATCTCCCATCATGCACAAATCATCCGGCACCACGCTGATGTCCACCACCGCCTGCTGCTGGGAGATCATGGCCTCTAGGCGATCACAGACATCGTTGACACACTCCTTAATGCTAAAGCTGTCCATGTTGAGCAGCATCGCATCACCTGACTCCATCTTGGAAATGACCAGCATGTCCTCTACCAACAGCGAGATCCGCTGGCCGTGCTTACGCATCGTTTCCAAAAAGCGCCGCGACATCACCGGATCATCCAACAAATCATCATCAAGTAAGTTTTCAAGGTAGCCGTTGATGATCGCCATCGGTGTGCGCAGCTCATGGGAGGCATTCGCTACAAAATCACGCCGCACCTGGTCCGCTTGATGTTCTGTTGTCACGTCACGGATCACCACACGCGTCAGACCTTGCTCACTATAACTTGCTAGCGGAGCAGCATCGATCACCCATGCGCTCAGCCCCTGTTCACCCACCGACCCGAGCGGAGTGTAGGTGGAGTGCAATACCACCCTCTCCTGCATCGGCTTGCCCGTCCGGATACATTTCATAATGGCCACTGACAAGGCATCATCCAGAAAGGCCTCCATGATACTGCGCCCCTGGAGCCGGCGTCCTTTTACCAGCTTGCGTGCACACTCATTGGCAAAAACAATCTGACTGGTTTCACTGACGAGTAAAAAGGCATCCCCCAAGGCATCCAACAACTGGTCACGTTCACGCAGCACCTCTTTTTTTGCCTCACGGCTGCGCGATTGCTGCTGACTACCCTCAGCCGTATGCCGTCTACTCTGGTTTACCAAGATCCAAGCTAAGGCAAGGATGATAACGATGAGGGTGATTTCAAGCATGGCCGAGTTTCAGAATTGCACAATCATGAGCTAGGGATAACGACCTGATAACCTATTCCGCGCACTGTTTCCAGCATATGAGCACGTTTACCCAATTTGCGGCGAAGTCGCTTCATGTGGGTGTCCAGTGTCCGGCTATACACTTCACCGCTGTAACCCATGACCTCCACCAAGATATCATGTCGGTCCTGGGGCACGTTCTTTCTCTCACAGAGATAAAGCATCAGCTTGAACTCCGTTGAGGTCAGATCCACTAACTCACCATCGGTATAAAAATGCAGCGAGTTTTTCACGAAGCGGAACGGACCACACTCCAACTCCGCCCCACTTGTCGGATTTGCGGAACGCTTAAGCACACTTTTCACCCGTAAGACGAGCTCCTTGGGACTAAAAGGCTTGGTCATATAGTCGTCGGCTCCGATTTGTAAGCCCGCTATCTTATCCTCCGTCTGTCCGCGAGCCGTCAGCATGATCACCGGAGTGCCCCGCGTCGCAGCATCCTTGTTAAGCTCCTTAAATACGCCGACTCCATCCAGCCCAGGCATCATCAGATCAAGCACGATCAGGTCAGGAAGCAGCTCACGCGCTGTAGCGAGGCCACTCAGACCGTCATGTTCCATTACCACCTCAAAGTCGTTACGCTTCAGGTTGAAGGCCACCAGCTCGGCGATATCCACTTCGTCTTCAATGACTAGAATTGTTTGCACGCTTAGAACCTATATATGGCTTGAATCACAAACACACAATCTCATATGTGACGATATAGTCACCATTTTAGTGGATGTGTCATTATTGTAACGTTGTATTTTTTGCCTCAGAGCCCTTCCCGTGAGAAACAATCACCGTCGCTGCAAAAAATTCGAAGTCAGCGCATTAAAACTAAACAAAACAAAATAGCAATGAAACTCATTCAATCTACTACCTCCATCATCGCAGGACTTGCCCTATGCGCCACTGCTCAGGCACAGTCCAAGCTAGTCATCAAAGGTTCTGACACTCTTGGGGCCAAAATGGTTCCTCAACTTGCCGAGGCCTACAAGGCAGCTGGTAATAATGTGAATTTTGAAATCGCTGCTGAAGGCTCCTCCTCATGCTTCACCGCGCTGCTTGACGGCACCGCTGACTTCGGCATGTCATCACGCGCTGTGAAATCTAAGGAAAAGAACAATTTTGCCACCAAGGGCCAAGAGCTTGTTGAACACGTTGCTGGTGTTGACATGATTGCCGTCATTGTCAACGAGGCCAACGGCGTCAAGTCACTGACTAAGGAGCAAATTGAGGGTGTCTTCACAGGTGCTATCACCGACTGGTCCGAGATCGGAGGTAAGGCAGGTAAAATCAATGCCTACACACGAAACACCGCATCCGGGACCTACAAGACCTTCCAGAAGCTCGGCATGAACAAGAAGGACTACGGTGAGAACACCCAGAAAATGGCTGGTAACACCCAGATTGCAGATGCTGTCGCCAACGACGTCAATGGTATTGGCTACGTCGGCCTTGCCTATCTCAAGGCTGAAGGCATCGCCCCGGCATCCGTCAACGGCGTGCTCCCTACTCCGGATAAAGCCAGTGAATACGCCCTCTCCCGTAACCTTTACTACTACACTGTAGGGCAACCAGCTGGTGAGGCTGCCAAGTTCATCACATGGGCCACTTCTTCTGACGAAGCTGCCAAGGTGATCAACAAGGTCGGTTTCATCGCTGCGAAGTAATCCACTTCATATAAACTTGTGTCTCCAAGGCACTTCTATCATAAAGCATCGCACGTGAAATCATGTGCGGTGCTTTGCATCATCACCCAACCTCCTTCCCAAGATTTTTGCCTTCCTGAGCTAAACTGCACGGCATGAGCGAGCCAAAACATAACACTAACAATAGCCCCTTCGGCAAGTCTTCCGGATTCAATGTACTCGGCATAGGCAAGCAGGAAGCCATAAAGTATTTCTTCGGGGGAAACGCAACTTTAGCTGTTGTCCTCATTGTGCTCATCGTTGCATTTCTCTCCTATCATGCGTGGAACTTCCTCCCCCAGTATCAAAAAAGCCTGACACTCTACCGCCTCTCCGGCCAGGAGTTTACCGATTACGCTTCCGACCAGCTCACGGCACAGAAAGAGCTCTCCTCGCTGGCAAGTCAAGTTCCAGCATACGAACTTAAGCATCGACTCGGCGCTCTTTACGACCTTGAGGCTGTTCACAGCGACTTCAAAAACAAGGCTCAAAAAAAACTCATCGCCGAGCGCAAGGACCTGCAGCGGGCAAAAAGCAATCTGGACAAGGTGAGCTCCAAGCAACCAGCCGAGCAAACTGAAATGCTTGCCGCCAACAAGCGTTTGCAAGAAGCCACACAAAAACTGAAAATACGTGCGCAAGAAATCCTCAGTGAGATCAGCTACTCCGACCTCAACAACAAGAGCCTGATCACCGACTCAAAATACCTTGAAGACATTCGCTCATCCGTTGTTGCCAATATCATCACTGCAAAAACAAGCAATTTCATCAAGACCACCCGTAAAACCGAGGCAGAGAAAACGGCTGAAATCATGGCCCTGCCACACATGCAAGAGCTCGCCAAAGCGCGGGACATGCTCATTGCTCCTCAAAAACCATTTAACAACTACCTTAAGAAATACCGGCTGATTGCGTCTGATAGTAAAGGCCAAGCAGAGACACACTCCACCGCGGCAGGGCGCAAAGAAGCCCAACTGATCAAAGCCAAGCTAGCCCGGTCCGAGCAAGAGCGTAAAATGGATCGGATCAAAGCCGAGCGTATTCTTACCGCCACTCCGGATTATCAAAAGCTCAACGAGCCACTCTACAACTCCCTCGACGAACATCTTGAAGTTCAAAATCAGCTCACAGATCAAACTGGGGAAGCCTTGGCCTCCATGCCTATGGCCTCTGATTTCCAAGGTGTGAAAGCGCGTGCACGGGTCACTAAAATTAAGGATCTGGGCGAAGCGCTTTTTCCCCTCGTTGAAGCCAAGCGTCAGAGGATGGAAACTTGGTCACACACGCAGCCCGTGAGCATAGGCCAGTCAGTGAGTGGTTTTTTTATGGGAACCCAATGGGTATCCAACTCGTCATGGCAGGATTTTTATGGAGTATTGCCCCTGCTAGCTGGCTCATTCCTAGTCGCCTTGGTTGCCATCCTGCTTGCTGTCCCTTTTGCCGTCGGAGGAGCCATTTACGTGAACCGTTTATCCACATCATTTGAGCAGCGCTGGATCAAACCCATCATCGAATTTATCGGAGCCATCCCATCTATTGTGATGGCCTTCCTCGGTGTCGTTGTGGTGGGTGCCCTCATTCAGGAGCATTCCCAGAACCCTCTTCTGAGCTGGATCCCGAGCTTCCCAGTCGAGCAGGATAAAACCATTCTCACCGCTGGTATTTTACTCGCCCTTATGTCTATCCCCACCGTATTCACTCTGGCTGAGGATGCCCTGAACAACGTGCCAAAGGCCTATAAGGAAGCTGCCCTAGCACTGGGTTCAACCGATCTTCAGACGGTCATCAAAGTCATCATCCCGAGCTGCGCCTCTGGAATCATCGCCGCGGTTTTACTGGGATTTGGCCGCATCATCGGCGAGACCATGGTGGTCCTGCTCGTCATGGGTGGGCGTATCGCCATTCCTGAATCCATTTCCGACCCCGCCCACTCGATGACAGGAATCATGGCCCAGGAAATCGGGGAAGTAGAACAGGGTTCACTTCACTGGAGTGCTTTGTTCATGGTCGGTTTGCTCCTCTTTGTCATCGCACTCACGCTCAACTACATAGCTCAAACAACACTGAGACGCTTGAGTAAACACTCCTGATTCCCCCTCCAAACCTTTCTATTATAACCATGGGATCAAGCAATAATCCATTCTCCAAACAGCGCAACTCCGAGCACATCAAAGAGACGCTCGTCAAGCTGACATTCATTGTCTTTACCTACCTAATCATCTTTGCCGCCTTAGGCATCTTCGGCAAGATCATCTATGAAGGTGCTCCAGTCCTGTGGCAAAAAGGCTGGTCCTTTTTTACCAAAAAGCCACAGACCCTGTTTGTTAATCAGGTGGAAAAAGGCGAGGGCATCGAGATTCCGGCACAGAATTTTGATGGTCTGCTGGCAAACAACCCAGATGCTGACAAGTGGCTTACTAACGTCACAGAGTTCGAGAAGACCACCGAGTTCATCAAGTTTGACCTTCTCAGCGGCTCACGTATTGGCAGTGGCTACCTCGGAGAACTCGAAAGCCTCAATGCAGATGTTTACGTCCTCTACACCGAGCGCGATACCGATGCCGCGGTTGGTTTTCAGCTGCAGGCTGAGAAGAAGATCAGCATGCAACAAAGCGATTACGTGGCACTTACCAAGGCCGACCACAAGCTACTGCCAGCGGAAACGCCGGAGCGAACTGTTAATCTCAGTGACTTTGAGCTCACCATTGCGGCCGGCGAATACCCGATTGGCAAGGACGCGCATGACGCCCTCGTTCCTACCGAATTAGTATTCCAAATGCGCCAGACCTTCGCCGATGACGAACCAGACAAAATCAACCTGACACTCATCCCGCACGAGCAAACCATCACTGTTTCAGCAGACATTTACTACGCCGCCTTTGATGAGGAGGAGAGAGGAACCCTCCCCGTAAAATCAGAGCAGGAAGTCCCCGTAAGCCGGACATTCCATGATTTCACCTTGGCTGCCGGTAGTTACATCACAAAGCCCGAAGCACTCTCAATCCTCGGAAAATATGGCATCCAACACCAGCACGACCCGCTCAAGGGCTCCATTGTCTTGAACAAAAACATTACCGGCCTTATCGTGCCTAAGGATTTTTGGGGAATCCTTACACAAGCGAACCCAAGCCTCAAAACGGCCAACCAAAGCACGGTTACTGCGGACACAGCCTACATTCGCTTCGATATTAGCAAGGACACTGAAATTCTGCTCGATACCGAGGACCGTGAAAGCATTGCATCCGCCAACGAGGCGACCGGGAAATTTGTCACCACCAGTGAGCAAACCCACTCTTACTCCGGTGGAGGTGTTATAGGCCCCATTATTGGCACCGGCCTTCTAGTCATTATCTGCATGCTCGTAGCACTATTTACCGGTATTGCCGCTTCCATTTTCCTCAATGAGTACGCACGAGCTGGAGGTTTTGTAAAAACGATTCGTCTCGCCATGCTCAACCTTGCCGGCGTGCCCTCGATCGTGTTCGGCCTCTTTGGCCTCGGGCTCTTCGTCATCCTTGCCCCTTGCGTAACATCCACACCAAAAACCTCGAGTGCCATGATGGTCCCGCTAGTAAAACTAGGCTCAAAACCTGAATTACGCGTCTGTGAGCAACAACACATTTACATCTGTGAAAAATCAAATTTGAGCAGTAGCGAGCTTACTACGATAGCCACCGCCAATGGATCTAAGCTCGTCTACGACGGCTGGATCTGGCTTTCACTGCAAGGATGGGGCACCTCCATTCTCGCAGGAGGATTCACTCTCGCCATGATGGTACTCCCAGTCATCATCACATCCTGTGAGGAATCACTAAGTGCTGTGCCCATGGGCTTCCGTGAAGCCTCGCTTGCCCTTGGTGCTAGCAAATGGCAGTCCATACGCACTGCCGTCCTACCCTATGCGTTTCCCGGCATTCTAACGGCCTCCGTACTGGGGATTACCAGGGTTGCCGGCGAAACAGCACCCATTATGTTTACTGCTGCCGTGGCAGAAAAATCAGAACTCCCCTGGGAGGGGCTCAACTCAACCGGCTTCGACAAATTCCTCGACTTCCTCCAGAGCTCCGCTCAAGCCCTCCCCTATCATATCTACACCGTTGCCGGCCGCATCCCGCAATCTGAATACACCCAACCCATGCAGTATGGATCCGTACTTGTATTTATGCTCATTGTGATGTCCTTCGCCGCCATCTCCATCTGGCTGCGTGCACGTGTGCGAAACAAAATCAAATGGTAATTGTGCCCAGCACGGACAATCACATAAAATCCTAACGACCTGTTAATAACTTTCTATGAACCAGCAAGACTCAGCTAATATTGATCCTACCGCCACACTCTCTGGCCAAGCCGTCACTGCAGCACCCACGGAGGCCCCCGATGCCCCGCTGCGTCAGGATCCGGCCCATACCGAACACCTTCACGCCAAGAGCATCACCGAGAATGCTCTTGAGGGTAAAACGATGATCAAAATCGAGGACCTCTCCTTTTCCTACGATAAGGGTAAAACCAATACCTTGCGCAATATCTCCCTGGATATTCCTGAAAAGCAAGTCACGGCCTTTATCGGGCCATCCGGGTGCGGTAAGTCCACCCTGATCCGCTGCCTCAACCGCATGAATGATCTGGTGGAAACCTCCTGCATCACAAGTGGCAATATCAAGATCATGGGCCAAGACATCCACGCCAAAGAAGTATCAGCCATCGAGCTTCGCAAGCAGGTCGGCATGGTCTTTCAGAAATACAACCCGTTCCCGAAAAGCATCTACGACAATGTTGCCTATGGCCTCCGCATCCAGGGAATCAAAAAGAAAAGTGTGCTTGATGAAGCCGTCGAACGTAGCCTGAAAAATGCCGCCCTCTGGGACGAGGTCAAGGACCGCCTCAAGGATAGTGCCCTCGGTCTTTCCGGAGGCCAGCAGCAGCGCCTCTGCATCGCGCGCACCATCGCGGTCCGTCCTAAGGTCATCCTCATGGACGAACCCTGCTCCGCCCTTGACCCCATCGCCACGGCGAAAGTGGAGGAGCTTATGCTTGAGCTTCGCAAGGACTTTACCATCGTCATCGTCACCCACTCCATGCAGCAAGCCAGCCGCATCTCAGACCGTACAGCTTTTTTCTATCTGGGTGAGCTCATCGAATACGGATCTACCACTCACATCTTTACCAATCCCACGGCTAAACAAACCGAAGACTACATCTCCGGCCGCTTCGGATAAAACCATACCAATTCATTTCAACATTAACCAACAATCGACATGCAATCAGGCGATCACATCCTCAGTAATTTCAATACGGCCCTCCAAGAGCTCAGGGAGACCACCCTCATCATGGCAGCAGGAGCCCAGCGCAACCTGCAAAACACCATCAACGGTCTTCTCCAGCGAGACAAACAACTCTGCAATCAGGCCATCGCTGATGATGAGGACGAGGATCAGCTCGAAATCCAAATCGACAGCCTTGGCCTGCAAATCATCGTTCGTTTCCAACCGGTAGCTACAGATTTGCGCATGGTCATTGGCGCTATGAAAACGGCTACCAATCTTGAGCGCATCTCCGATCAGGCAGTCAGCATTGCCAAACGCAGCCGCAAGATGCTCAAAAACGACGAAGTCCCCGAAGTATCAAGGATCGAAGGGCTCTACCAAGTCGCGGCAGGCATGCTTGCCGATGCCATTACCGCGTATTCCGACAGCGACATCGACCTGGCACTAACGGTCGTTGAGAATGAAAAAACCCTCAAGAAAACACACAAGACAACTTCCAGGTTTTTCTCAGAAAAACTCGAGACCCAAACAGGACATTACCGTGATTATCTGGATCTAGTATTAATCTGCCGCTGGCTGGATCGAGTGGGTAACCTTGCCACCAATATCGCCGAGGACGTTATCTTTGAAACGACCTCTGCGGACATCCGCCATGGTGGAGAACTGCCCCCAGAACTACTGGAGGGTAACAACAAGCCAGACACATCAGACTAAATCTGATAACTCACCGAGTTTCTACTCGTCATCCTCGAAGACATCAAATCCTTGTCGAAGATCGCATTAGGGCTGGTCATGCGGCCAGGGCCAATTTTGCGACCAGGATAGACGCAGGTATTAATTCCGGTCCGAACACCATCACCCAACACCGCGCCAAACTTTTTGCGCTGTGTATCCACCAGCCTACCCTGAACGAGAGATCGGTGATTGGTTCCATCATGCCGGTAATTAGCGACAACCGTTCCAGCACCTAGCTGCACGTGAGAGCCCAGAATGGAATCCCCCACATAACTGAGATGCTTCACATGCGTGTGTGGATAGATCACCGAATTTGCTATTTCGACAGCATTACCGATGCTGCAATCATCACCGATTGATGTATTGCCATGGATATAGGCGTTAGGCCCTATTTGACAACCATCGCCTATGATGACGTTTCCCTCAATGTATACACCGGGAAGGATTCGAGAGCCCTTACCAAGATGAATATGCCCATCAACATAAGCCAAAGGATGGATATCACCTGATATTTCAGAACTATCCATCATCGATAACACCTCTTCATTGAGCTGCAGCAGATCCCACGGATACTTGATTCTAAAGCACTCGGCTTCTGTCACAATATCATCACCACAATGCTGTGGCTTTTCTGCACCTTTCCATGCGACGAGGTCACCGCGTTTATCCATTAAGCAAACGGCGGTATCAGACTGAGCCAGCATGCATAAGGCACCCACCTCAATCCAATGATCAACAGGAAGGTGCACCGTCTGCGCATTTGCTTTCGAGTTTGGAACCACCTCAAATCCAGCCTGCCGGAGCTCCGTGGTCATCAGCTCTTTGAGCTTATGATTAGCTACCAGACAGTCACTCAGACCCCTTCCGTCCGTTAATGGTGCGCAGTCCTGTGATACATCTGGCTCGTGAAGTGTAACTTGCATAATAAAAATGGCTTTTAAACAAAAACGGCTTTTAAACGGTACCATTACACATCAAGCATCACGAAAAGCAAAGACTAAAGGCTCTAAAGTTACAGAGCACACAACACAACAAACACAGAGTGCCCGCCTTAATCTGATAAAGCGTAGGTGATATGCGGTGTGTAGAGCGCGGGCTCCAACAAAAAGGAATCATGCCCTTTGTCAGAGTGCACTGTAATATGCATTGCATCAACACCTGCAGCCTCAAGACCAGCGACAATATCGGCCTGCTCTTCAGGGTAAAAACAAAAATCAGAGTCGATACTAAAGACCAAGAATTGCTGATTGTTCTCGGCACATTTCTTGAAAAGCTCCTGAACAGATTTAACGCCGACCTCTTTACAGGCATCAAAACGCGACCACATGTCGATAATACGCAAATAGGTATTGGCATCAAAACGCTTCACGAATTTCTTACCTTGATGCAGCATGTAACTTTGAAACGTATCTTGCACTCGATACCAAGCCAAGGTCTCCTTGTCTTGTCGCACCTCTTTTCTAGCTCGCTGCTCAATGGCATCAAGGTGCACAAAGGTCTTGTGTGAAATCATTCTTGCTAGCGCCAAACCATAATCAGGATGAGGCCCATCATAATAGTCCCCACCGTTAAAATAGGGGTCGTTTTCAATCGCTAGGATCTGCTCAAAAAGAATAAGCCGGTTTAAAACCGTTGTCTTCAAACCACTGGCAATGGGTATCACTGTTTTAACGCGCTCAGGATAAAGGGCCGCGAACGCCAAAGTCACTAAGCCGCCAACAGAGGGCCCAACGCCGGCACGCAATACATCAATGCCGAGAGCATCAAGCAACGCAGCCTGCATGTTGACTTGGTCAGAAACGGAAACCTGGGGGAATTTTGAGCCGTAGGGGTTCCCCGTTGCAGGGTTTACCGAGCGTGGCCCAGTAGTGCCGTAACAACCACCCAGATAATTCGCACAGATAATAAAAAAACGATCGGTATCCAGAGCCTTTCCCGGCCCCATGAACTCATCCCACCAGCCAGCATGCAGTTCCTCTTTCCACAGCTCCCCTGCTTCGGGAAGGTCTGGATTGTAGCCACTCGCATGGTGAGACCCAGAAAGCGCATGGGATACAAGAATAGCATTGGATGCATCCTCATTGAGCGTTCCCCATGTTTGATAGGCAACTTCAAGCTCCGGCAATACATCACCCGACTTGAGGCGGAATGGTTGATCATTCAGCTTCAAAATCTCGGTCTTTACCGTGGCTGCTTTTGAGCACTTACTATTTGCATCATCGGACACGGGCACATTGTCCACAGATCGGGAGTGAATAACACCGTTTTTTACGATAAAAAATACATCACTCGCCTGCCCCCTCTCGCTAGATTCAATCAGAGCCTATCAGGGCTAATCAGAGCCAGCCATATCATTTCGGCTAAAGCTTGCCCCAATCTGATTCAACCCACTGAGAAAAAAAGTCCGCTGTGCCGTCCATGGTGTATGAGCCACGATTCCGTGCACTCAATAGGTTGGGGACATCCTCCGCGCCTCTGTCTTCCTAAAAAGGCATGACATTAGCTCGTAGGGGCCGCCCCCAGGTATAGTCTATCGGTTCGGGCGTACTACCATTATCGGTCGCACACAGCAGACAAGTAATATATTATATTCAATCCATCACCTTGCAACTAAATTCTATAACATGAGCCTGCGTGAGGCCTTATTCCATCCTTGCATATAACAAGCGATCCACCCAAGTTTTCGCCATGGAATTTCCTGCTACCACAGCTACCAGCCATGTCTTAAGCAATGGCCTCACTGTTATTCTGGATGCTGATTCATCAGCTCCCGTCATCAGCACACAAGCTTGGGTGGAAACAGGTAGCATTCACGAAGGTCGTCATCTAGGAGCTGGAATATCACACCTTCTTGAGCACATGGTGTTCAAGGGCACGGAGAACTATGACGGCAAAGAGATCTCAGACACCGTACAGGCAGCTGGCGGCGAATGGAATGCTTACACCACCTTTGATCGCACCGTATATTACATTGATGGCCCATCTGAGAGTGCCCAAACCTTTCTCAAGGTACTCACTGAAATGGTCTTTAAACCAAGCTTCCCCATCGATGAATTTGAAAAGGAAAAAGGTGTCATTCGCCGTGAAATCGACATGGGCCTAGATGATCCGGATGATCGAAACGGCTGCCTTCTCTACTCCACGGCTTACGCTCATGATGCTCGCCGGCACCCTGTCATCGGTCACATGGAGCTCTTTAATCAGCTCAGCCATGATGACATGGTGAACTACCACAAAGAACGCTACACCACTGAAAATTCATTCCTCAGTATCTCCGGTGACTTCAAGAAAGACGAAATGCTCTCCTTTCTTGAGCAGATCACTACCGAAACCCCCCGCAGCTTCACTCACCCCGTCACCGTCTACACAGAGCCTAAGCAACAAGGCTTGCGCAGCCGCAGAAACACCTTTGCCATCCCCGCGAGCAAACTCACCCTCGCTTGGCAAGTGCCGGCGATGGATCATCCAGATACCCCTGCTCTCGATCTTCTTGCTATCATATTGGGAACGGGTCGCTCTAGCCGTCTTTACCAAAACGTTCGTGAACAAACTGATCTTTGTCACCACATTGGTGCATGGTGCATGACTGATCCAAAATGCCCTGGAATGTTTGCTGTCTCTGCAATCACCGAACACGCCAAAAGAGACGAACTGCAACAAACCATTCTCCGTGAAATCGAGTTACTCAAGAGCGAGGATCTATCAAAAGAAATCGCTAAAGCTACCCGCATGGCACTGGTCAGCCAGTTCCGCACCCTCACCACAGCATCTGGTAGGGCCTCCGACCTCGCTTCCAACTGGCATGAAACCCGCAACCTCGATTTCACCCGTGACTACGTCGACCTGCTACACAAGGTAAGCTGTGAGGACCTCCGCCGCGCCGCGCAAGCACACCTCACTACGGAAAGACTTACCCTGACATCACTTGATCCCGAGGAAAGCGAGGAAAAGGACCCCATATCTGCTGCCACTCATCAACGTGGAGAAATAAAAAAGCACACCCTCGCCAATGGACTTACACTGATCACTCAACAAGACACGCGTCTACCAACCGTCTCCATGACCATGGCAACCCTCACAGGCCTGCCATCTGAAACTTCTGCCAACAATGGCATTAATAACCTGCTTAGTAAGATCCTCCCCAAAGGCACGACCACTCGAAGTGCCGAGCAAATCGCGGCTAGCATGGATAGCATGGGAGCAAGCTTTGGAGTAAGCTGCGGCAATAATACCACGCTGAGCTCCGGCTCATGTCTAAGCCCAGACATTGAACCGGTGATGGAAATACTCGCCGACATTATTGCCAACCCCCTCCTGCCTCAAGACTCTCTCGAGCGTGAACGTGAAGCGATGATTGCAGGACTGCGTGAACAGGCGAATGACCCTCTTGCTGTTGCTTTCAAGCAACTACGCCCCTCCCTCTTCGGACCAACGGGCTATGGTCTCAGCAGCTCTGGCACAGAAGATTCACTTCACCGGCTAGATCGCGAGATGCTCGCAGACCATCATCAGAAATACTTCACCGCGAACAACTCAGTCATCGCTATCTTTGGCGACATTGACCCTGACCATGCTTTTCAGTTGGCAAACCAATACTTCGGCTCCCTGCCAAGCGGAGAGCGCTTCAGCCATGCCCAACAAGAAACCCCCTCACCTAGCAGTCACGAGCTTCATCTCGACAAGCAACAAGCCGTTTTAGCGGTAGGGTTCACCGGGGCCTCAGCTTATGATGAAGACAACCTCGCCCTCGAGCTCATTCACGACTACTGCACAGATATGGCGGGTCCTCTTTTCACTAAAATCCGTGAAGAGCTAGGCCTCGCTTACTACGTATCTGCCACTCAGTTTCATGGTTCTACCACGGGCATGTTTGCATTCTACCTTGGCACCTCGCCTGACCAGCTTGAAACTGCCAAAACACATTTATTAGAAGAGATCAAAACCATCGCGACAAACGGCATTCCTGATGACATCTTAGAAAGCGTCAAGACCACCTGGCTGGCCTCACATGCACTGGCAAACCAGAAGCCAAGCTCGCTTGCCAGACTCAGCGCTATCGACTGCCTGCTTGGATTCCCGCCCGACCATCACCTGCAGGCACCTGACCAGATCCGCGCGCTTAGCACCGCAGACATCAAGGCCGCCGCCGCAAAATACTTCAATACCCTAGAGCCTGTCATCGTCAGCGTCAGCCCCTAACAGCATCAACACCTAAGCATCGCTCGAACCTTCAAAAACCAACACACCAAATCAATGTCCAACACACCAAAACCAGACACCCGCTTTAATGACTTTGTCTATCTACAGGCACAGAATGCTGGGCTGTTCTTGGGTCAACTAACAAACCCGGCAACCGGCGAACAAAGCGTCAACCTAAAGGCCGCTGCTCTGGTGCTCGACTCGCTAGAAATGCTTGCCGCAAAAACCCAAGGCAACCTGACACAAGAAGAGACCAACTTACTTGAAAAAGCCCTCCTCAATATCCGTGCTCTTTATGCCAATGTCGAAGACCTTGGTTAATGCAGAGCCTCTAGAAAAGCACCGCTATTAGCCCCTGCGTCGAAAGGATCGGCGCCCTTTTGAACTAGCAGATCCTGTCGACTTTCCTGTCGACTTTCCTGCTGATCTTTCGCCACCATCACCTCTTCGTTTTGGAGAGCTTGAGTTCCGTGGTCTTCTGGGTCCGCGAGCTTTGTTGGCAGCTGCTTTTCTTTGTGCGGCAGCTTTCTGCACTTCGCTTGCCGTCGGCGCTCGGTTTGGCCACTGCTGAGGCTCAAAACCTTCAAAATCAGCCAGTTTGATTTTCTTTGAAATTAATTTTTCTATCGCGCTAAAAAACGGGCGTTCCTCGTTACATACCAGCGACACCGCCTCACCTTCTTTACCAGCTCTGCCAGTCCTGCCAATGCGGTGCACGTAATCCTCAGGAATATTGGGGATCTCGTAATTAATCACATGAGGCAATTGGGCGATATCGAGCCCACGTGCGGCAATATCCGTTGCCACCAGCACTCGTATCTTTCCGTCCTTGAATCCCTGTAACGCTCTGGTGCGCGCACCCTGACTTTTATCTCCATGAATAGCACTGGATTGAATGCCGGATTGATCGAGTCTTTTACTCAGCCTATTAGCTCCGTGTTTAGTCCGGGTAAATACCAGCACCTGCTCCCACTTACCTCCTTTGATAAGCTCAACCGCTAATGCCGCTTTAGATTCTGCATCACATCGATAGGCTGTTTGCGCCACCGTCTCGGCAGTCGTAGTTCCAGGGCTTACATCAATGGTGATGGGATTGACCAAAAGCTCACGTGTCATCGAGCGTATTTCCTTTGAAAAAGTGGCTGAGAAAAGCAAATTTTGCCGTCTTTTAGGCAGCAACTTGATCACTTTCCTGATGTCGTTGATAAAACCCATATCCAGCATGCGATCCGCTTCGTCCAGTACCAGCATATGCACTTCATCAAGCCTACAGACTTTTTGCTGACAGAGGTCGAGTAAGCGCCCTGGCGTTGCCACCAGAATATCAACACCATCTCTGAGCTGCCGAATTTGAGGGTTTATTTTCACCCCTCCAAACACAACCATGCTTTTGAGCCGTGTGTGCGCACCATAGGTTCTAATGCTTTCATGAACCTGCGCGGCCAGCTCTCGTGTTGGAGTCAGAATGAGCGCACGGACAGGGCGATTGCGTCGAGGCTTCTCACTATCCAATTCACTGAGTATTTGGATCATCGGAAGAGTGAAGCCAGCAGTTTTACCGGTGCCAGTCTGGGCGGCGGCAATGACATCGCGGCGTTTCAAGACAGCAGGAATAGCATCCGCTTGGATCGGAGAAGGTGTATCATATCCTTTGTCGGATACTGCACGAACGAGCTCCGCACATAGGCCGAGGTCAGAAAAGTTTTTCATAAATAGGGGGTTTAATAATAGATAGTATAAGACGGCAGGTTATTTACAAGATGCTCGCCCATGTACAGGCGGGGATCAAAAATAAATAAACAAATAGTGCACAAGTAAGCTCTCAGAGAGCTCTTGTGGCCAGGTGATTTAAAACGATATAAATAGAGTAATTCGTCCATCAGCCGTTGATTTACAACTGTATCTGAGCACGACAATCACTGGCCTAGGCGAGGCAACCTAGTGGCAAACTGTCAAAAGTCGAGGCCAAAGGCGAAAGTTTATACTCTTTGCCGTTCCCCCAAGCACCCGAAAGAAAACTGCATTATCAGCCATGAATTGAGAATTTAAGGTTGCGCTATGCCTTTAAATCAAGATGATGTCGCCACTCTCTGCGCAGCATTCAGCAGCACACGGAGTTATTCTTAATCAACAAAGGAGCATTATTATCGCAGGAAAACCTAAAAGAGGAGGTGGCGGTCGCCGTCGCAACCGACACAACTATGGCCCACGTGTCAAAAAAGACGATGGCCGTGAAGACAAATCTGTCGAGGTTGAGGGCACGATTGCGTCAGTGCTTGCCGGCACCATGTTCAAGGTAGCACTACCCAGTGGCCACGAAGTCCTCGCTCACATTTCTGGAAAAATGCGTAAGCGATTCATCCGCCTTGTTGTTGGCGATAAGGTCAAAATGGAAATGTCACCCTATGACACCACCAAGGCACGCATCGTTTTCCGGATTGGTTAGTGTTTCCGCTGAAAAACTTCCGTATAGTTTTCTGGTAAACACAGCCATAGGTATTCTAGTATACCTGTAATGTGGATCTTTGAAACATGGCAACAGGCATTCCTCGCCATTCTGGTGGTGCTTGTTTTCATTTCCTTCACGAGGGAATGGATATCTGTTGAGCTCACTGCCCTCGCCGCGCTTCTTGCTTGCGTGATCACAGGCATCCTCAGTGTGGACCCAGAGGATCCTTACAACGCACTCAAGGTTTTTTCCCATCCCGCCCCGATCACGGTCGCCTGCATGTTTATCCTCAGCGCGAGCTTGGAGAGAACTGGGGTCATTGAGGCACTGGGCAATTGGTTCGAAAAAATCGCCGGTAACTCCCCCGTGCGCATGCTGATGGTCATGATGGCCATCGTCGCCGTGCTTTCCGGCTTCGTCAACAACACCCCAGTAGTGGTGGTCTTCATGCCCATCGTGCTCGCCATTTGCCGCAAAAAAGACTTCATCGCCTCCAAATTTCTCATCCCGCTCTCCTACGCCGCCATCGTTGGTGGCACCATGACCATCATTGGAACATCCACCAATCTGATTGCTGTAGGCATCGCCGAAAAACAAGGCATCGACAACTTCAGTATGTTTTCCATCACCCCTCTGGGAATCATCTTTGTCGCCACCACCTTCATCTACATGCTGACCATCGGCAGAAAACTTCTGCCGACCAGACTCACCCTCGCCACCCTGATCCAAAATCAACAATCCCGGGAGTTCATCACCCATGCCTTTGTCCAAAAAGGAAGTGAACTCGATGGTATTAGCTTTGAGAACTCCGCCCTCTCCGCCATGAAAAAAGCGCGTGTGTTAGAGGTGCTACGTGAAGACCGCAGGGTTCAGCAACCTCTCAACGAAATTATATTTCAGGCAGGTGATGAGATCGTTTTCAAGGGAGCCCTTGAGGGCATGGTAGGCATTTCCGAGACCGAAGGCATCAACGTCCGAGGCAAAGCCGGCTGGGGACTCGAAGGCCTGCGCACTGAAACTGCCCTACTGATGGAAGGCATCATCGGGCCCGAGTCCACCATGACCGGTAAAAGCCTCAAGGAACTTCAGTTCCGGCAACGCTTTGGTGTTATCATCCTCGCCGTCCACCGCCGCGGCAAGAACCTGCAAGAGCGTTTCGAAGACGAAAAGCTCGCCTTTGGTGACACCTTGCTCGTTCAGGGACCCACAGACAAAATTCACGCCCTATTTCAACGCCGTGACTTTATTAACCTGAGTGAACCAGAGGTCAACATACACAGACAAAGCAAGGCCCCTATCGCCATCGCTGCCCTACTCTTATTCATGATCTTCGGCGCCCTGGGAGGTCACTTTTTCATTCCTAAAATTCCAATTGTCCAGCTTGCTCTCACTAGCGCGCTGATCGTGCTCATCACCCGCTGCGTGCAACCACAGGAAGCCTACCGCGCCATCGAGTGGCGGGTCGTCTTTATGATCTTTGGCATGCTCGGCCTAGGTATGGCCATTGATGAATCAGGTCTCGCTCAGCTCATCGCTGGCGGCATGACCGAGGGCCTTGGCATTGAAAACCCATGGATCATGCTCTCGCTCATTTACCTGCTTGCAGCCGTGTTGACAGAAATCGTATCTAATAACGCAGTAGCCGTTCTGCTCACACCCCTCGCCATCATCATCGCCCAATCCCTCGGCGTTGACCCCGTTCCCTTTATTATCGCCGTCATGTTTGGCTCCTCCGCCAGCTTCTCCACCCCGATCGGCTACCAGACCAATACCTTCGTTTACAGTGCCGGCGGCTACAAATTCGGCGACTTCTTCCGTGCCGGTTTCCCCCTCGCCGTCATCCTCTGGCTGATAGCCACCTTCTTGATCCCCGTGCTCTGGCCGTTCTAGGAATAGAGGCGCCCTATACAAGCGCCCCCAAAGCACCCACTGCTAAATATTTCCTTGGCACGGTAAGTTAACGGACTAGGTTTTTAAAACCTCTCTACATCGAATCGCCAACGCGATAATCTCAACGAGCTCCCTCAGAAAGGAAACTCCTCGCAGGGAAATGAGGAGGGGCATAACACGAGTTCCAAGAAAAAGGATTACCATGACTAACAATAAGGCTGAACCAATCGAAGAAGAAGCACCGGCTGATAAACCCGCGTCAGCAGAAGTTCGCAACAAAGACTTTGTTGAGCTTCTGACCGAAAAGTTATCTTGGCAAACCATTCGTGACGTCATGACCTATGACGTCAATCGCCCGTTGATGGAAAAAACTACGGGAGATTTAGCCGACCTGGCGCTGCAACGTAGCTGGATTACCCGCGAGCAATATGACGAGCTGCGCAATTCAGACGATGACGTTACCGAATCATTAGGTCAAAGCATGATGGAGCGAGGCCTCATTACACAGGAACAACTCACTAAAGCTAAATCGGTAATGGAGCGAACCGGCCAGCCGCTGTGGCGCACGCTGCTCCAATTAAAAATGACCCTGCCCGCAGACGTGGTTCAATTTCTAAAATCCGACATTGAGTTGCCATTTGGCAAGCGCCCCCGTCCTGTGCTTTGCCGCTATCTGATAGATGAAGGCATTTGTAGCGAGGAGCAACTCGATGCAGCCTGGCGT
>Ga0206128_1001708_pt1 | contig 21015 bp, 19 predicted proteins | sample Helgoland_Spring_7_FD_148601 | JGI IMG/M metagenome (GOLD analysis project Ga0206128, IMG submission 148601) | Pelagic subsurface seawater microbial communities from Kabeltonne, Helgoland, North Sea - Helgoland_Spring_Bloom_20160426_1 | ecosystem: Environmental > Aquatic > Marine > Epipelagic ... | reverse complement strand
AGCCAACGCAATCGGTATCGCGATGGCGTTATAAACCGCCGCAATCGCAAAGTTTTGTTTGGACAAGCGGCTGGCAAGTTTGGCGATTTTCAACAGTAGGGGTAGCTGAGCAAAACTGTCTTTCAAAATGACGATGTCTGACGCTGATCTTGAGGCGTCAAGCGCTGTCGCAGGGGCGATAGATGCATGTGCAGCCGCGAGTGCTGCCGTATCGTTCAAGCCGTCGCCAACCATCAAAACATGCTCGCACGCCTCTGTAAGTCCGTTAAGATAAGCAAGCTTTTCGTCTGGGCGCACCTTTGCGCGCACAGGTAAGGACAGCAGTTTGGCAAATGCTTTCGCAGGACGTTCTGCATCGCCTGTGACGATCTCGCACGGCATGTTGAGCGCTTCAATCGCCTCGGCACATCCTTCACGCGGGGTTTCTGTCGCTTTGATCGCCAAGGCCTGCTCATCGCCGACTTTGAGACCCAAATCTGTGAAGGATGCACCAAGCCATGCACCGCGCCCAAGCCGCACGGTTTTACCGTGCCACTCGGCTTGCACACCTTCACCTGCGCTCTCTTTTATAGCGGAAACCTGAGCGGCACTGACGTCACCAAGAGCGAGAACAAGCGCGCGCGACATCGGGTGGTTGGAGGCTTGCGCAAGCGCCTTGGTGACCGAGCGATCCGTCTCGGACATCTCGGCCGGGAGAATAACTGAGGGCTGGCTGAGCGTGCCGGTCTTGTCAAACACCACGCGTGTGACTTCGGCCAAGCGCTCTAATGCGGTGGCGTGTTTCACCAGATAACCCATGCTGAACAAACGGCTGATCGCCGCTGTTGAAACAGCCGGAACAGCCAAGCCAAGCGCGCAAGGGCAAGTGATGATCAAGACCGCAATGGCTACATTCAACGCATGTCGCATATCGCCTGTTGCAATCACCCAACCCAAGAAAGCGCCGAGCGCGAGCAAGTGAACCGCAGGCGCGTAAATCTGCGCGGCTTTATCTGCGAGCGCGGTGTAGCGATTGCGGCTGTTCTCGGCGGTTTCAACCAACTCGGCCATGCGGCGTAGCGATGTGTCGTTGCCCACAGCCGTCGCGCGCATAGTGATAGGTGCCGCGACATTGATCTCGCCCGCGTGCAAAATTGCCTCGGCTTTGATGTCGATTGCCTCAGACTCACCGGTCAAAAGCGAACGATCCATAAGCGCGTGATCAGAGATGAGATACCCGTCAACGGGAATGCGCGCGCCTGTCGGGATCAATACTTCATCCCCGATGGACAGGTCTGCCACACGCACTGTTTCGACAAGATCGCCCATGATTTTTTGCGCGTGCTGCACTTCGAGCGCTGTCAATTCCTTGGCTGCAGAGCGCGCGGCACTGCGGGTGCAATGATCCATGTAGCGACCAATCAGCAGGAAGAACGTCAGCGACAAAGCCGCGTCAAAATAGGCGTGTGAGCCGCCTTGTAGCGTCTCATACAAAGACATGGCAGCCGCGAGAATAATCGCGAGCGAGATTGGCACATCCATGTTCAACCGCTTCACGCGCAGCGCACGCCATGCGTTCTGAAAGAACGGCTGGCCGGAATACGCAACGACAGGCAAAGCAATCATCGCCGAAATCAGATGGAACAAATCACGCGTCGCATCAGTCGCGCCAGACCAAACCGCGACAGACAAAAGCATCACGTTCATCATTGCAAAACCTGCGACGGCCATACGCATCAGCAAGCTGCGCCCCACCACATCCTGCGCTTTGTTGAGCGATTCCAGATCGAGCGGGTAAGCCTCATAACCAAGATCGCTGAGCGCCGTTTCGATAAGCATCGGATCAACTTGACCGACGACTGTAAGGCGTTTGAGCGAAAGATTCACGCGCACGGAAATGATGCCATTGAGCGCGCCAAGTCCGCGCTCGATCTTGCCAATACAGGCTGCGCAGTGGATCGTTGGCAAGGAAAACATCAAGCCCGGCGCAAGGTTCATATCCTCAATATCAGGAATTCCAGCGCAGGCGGGGCAAACGGCTGTCATGACAAGACCTTAACAATAATGCGTTGTTGAAAGAGCGTTCCATCGCGCGCGCGCGCTTTGAGCCGCAGGTTCCAGTTGCCCTCCCCTGCGATCACATCCGCGCGCAGTGCTTCGCCGTCGAATTTGAAGTCGGGCGTTTCATCATAGGCGACGTTCGTGGCACGTCCAAACGTGGCTGAAAGAATTTCCGGTGATAACGCAACACCGCCTTTGATAATTTTGAGCGTCAGAACATGTCCTTCAAGCTGCGCAGAGACGTCCCACCCCAGCGCAAGTTGCGCTGTGCGATCGTCATCAAACGACTGGCTGGCCACATAAGAGTTCTTTACCTCCAAGCCGGGGAAAGTCGCGACAGCCTTGTAGGCCAGCGTCAAGTTGACTGCGATAATGATGCTAAATGCGCCCGCGAAACCGGCAAAAACATGCCATCCTTTAATTTCGGTCATTTGCTTTCCCTTCCGTTAAAAATCGTTGATTGGCTGGCTTTGTCTTCGTTGCCGAGGTCTTCGACCCAGAGACGCAGATCCGTGCGCGCAAGACTCGCCGCCGGATCTTGTGGACGTGCTGTGACGTAGACACGCTGCAAAACAGTGGTGTCTGCGGGGGCCGTAAAGGACAGCAGGTTATCGCGGCCCCCAAGCTCAATTCGCAGGTTTTCGTCACTCGTTAGGCTTAGATGGAACTCACGCTCCTCGCCCAGTTTGTTGCGCAGACGCACATCATAGATGTTGCGGATAGAGCCATCTGATTGCAGCACATAGGTCGGATTGCGCACAGGGCTGACGGTCATTTCAATATCGCTGCGCACAAAGAGCGCGTAGACCAGACCAACGCCAATCAGCATCCAAACAGCCGTGTAAAGCATCGTGCGTGCACGCAAGATATGGCTCATCAGTTTTTTTGGGGCCGCGCCTGCGCGCTCTGCCTCTTCATCGGACAAAGCGATATAGTCGATGGGGCCGCGCGGCTTGCCAATTCTCGCCATCACATCATCGCACGCATCAATGCACAGCGCGCATGTGATGCACTCCATCTGTTGGCCGTCGCGGATGTCGATCCCTACAGGGCACACATTCACGCAGGCCATGCAATCGATGCAGTCCCCTTGCGGCGCGCCCGCTTTGACGGCCTCGGAATTCTTGCGGTCTTCGCCGCGCCATTCGCGGTAGGCCACAGTGATCGTATCGGGGTCCATCATCGCCGCTTGGATACGCGGCCAAGGGCACATGTAGATGCACACTTGCTCGCGCATGAAACCACCGAACACAAAGGTCGTCGCGGTTAGAATGGCGATTGTCAGGTAAGCGGCGGGATGCGCGCTGAACGTTAAAAAATTGCTCAGCAACGTCGGTGCATCTGCGAAATAAAATACCCACGCGCCGCCAGTCGCCACAGCAATAAACAACCACACGATCCATTTGGTCAGGCGCAAACGCCACTTGCGCAGCGTCCATTTGCCGTTCCAAAGACGCACACGCGCGTTGCGATCCCCTTCGATCCAGCGTTCCACCAAGATGAACAAATCGGTCCAAACTGTTTGCGGACAAGCGTAGCCGCACCAAACACGACCCAAGGCAGATGTGAAAAGAAACAGACCCAAGCCAGCCATGATCAAAAGGCCCGCAACAAAGTAAAACTCGTGCGACCAGATTTCGATCCAGAAGAAATAAAAACGGCGGTTTGCCATGTCGATCAGGACCGCTTGATCTGGCAGGCTTGGACCCCGGTCCCATCGCAGCCATGGCGTCAGATAGTAGATCCCAAGCGTAACGGCCATGATCCACCATTTGAACGTACGAAAGAACCCTTTGACCTTACGGGGAAAAATAGGTTCTTGTGGGGCATATAGTGCAGGTGGTGTATCTGAAGACATAGCTTTGGTTTCCTGTTCGCACTCTCACCCTAACGCGGTGTGAGTCCCTCTGCTTTGATCTGAATCAAAAAGCCCCAAGACGACACGTTTTGCGAACAGGGTCATCTTGGGGCCAAAGATCTACCAGCGGTACGCTAGCGATCTTATGGTTGGGTCACTCGCCACCACCGAGCGCATGCACATAGGCCGAAACCGCACGCACATCTTCCTCGGAGAGGCGTTGACCCCACGCTGGCATCACACCAAAGCGCGCGTTAACAATCGTGTAGGTCAAGCTTTCGCGATCCCCACCATAGAGCCAAATTGCATCCGCGAGGTTGGGCGCACCCTGGTCTTGGTCTCCAAGCGCTGCATCCCCGTGACAAGAGGCACAATTCTCAGCGAACAATTCAGACCCCGTCGCGGCCAAAGCGGCGTCGAACTCGGTGTTAGAGAGCGAGACGACATACTCGACCGTCGCTGCAATCTCGTCCTTTTCGAGCTGATCCCCAAAGGCAGGCATCTGGGACCAATGCGCGTCGTCATCGGTATCGTTGCGGATACCATGGCGGACGGTGTAGGCAATCTGCGCGATTTCACCGCCCCAAAGCCAGTCATTGTCCAGCAGGTTGGGATAGCCGGTCGCACCCGCAGCACCAGAGCCGTGACATTGCGAACATTGCGCGCGAAATACCGCGCCACCGCGTGCAATCGCGTAGCGGTTCAGGTCTGCATTGTCACTCAGCGTGTCCATATCAGTTTGCACAAGTGCTGCGACGAGCTCTGCGTTCTGACCTTCATGTTCTTTGATATCTTGCGCAACATTGCCGCGCGTTGACCATCCAAGCACACCCGTCGTTGCGCCCGAAATCATCGGCCAAGCGGGATATGCGATGGAGTATCCAACGCCCCAAATTATGCACAGATAGAGCGTCCAAAGCCACCAACGCGGCAAGGGGTTGTTCAGCTCTTCGATGCCGTCCCAGTTATGTCCAGTGGTTTCGACGCCGGTTTCGCTATCGACTTTACGATCAGCCATATCCGTTATCCTTTCAGCTCAAGGGTTGGGGTGGAACATGCGCAACTCTCGCATGTCCCTGAGCATGTTTTTTGATCCTTGCTATCCCGCAATGGGATCATGCTTGCGTCCACCCGCGCTGCATTTTGACTGGGTAAGAAGGCCCAGATGGCCGCACCAATGAAGAAGCAGAACATCCCCAGAAGCACCCAGCTGTCGGCAATTTCTCTTAGGAGTGAATAGGTTTCCATGTCAGCCTCCTATCGGCTTGCGTCTGGTGTGAACGTGGAGAAATCGACCATCGTGCCAAGCACTTGTAAGTAAGCGATCAACGCGTCCATTTCGGTCAATTCAGGCTGTCCATCGAAGTTGGACACAGCCGCGCCGGGATAGCGCTCAACGAGACCGTCCCAGTCTTCATCCGGATCTGCTTGCACTTTGAAATCAGCAGAGGCCGAAGCGATCATATCGTCCGTGTAAGGCACACCCACGAAACGGTGCGTCTTGAGCAACGCCTCAATGTGTTCACCATCAATGCGCGCATCTGCGAGGAAGGCGTATTTGGGCATAATGCTTTCGGGAACAACCGATTGCGGGTCCATCAAGTGATCGACGTGCCACGCATCAGAGTAGCGCCCACCCACACGCGCCACGTCAGGGCCCGTGCGTTTTGAGCCCCACTGATGCGGGTGATCGTATTTGGATTCCGCAGCTAGTGAGTAGTGACCATAGCGCTCTACTTCGTCGCGCATGGGTCGGATCATCTGGCTGTGGCAGACGTAGCATCCCTCGCGGATATAGATGTCGCGACCTGTCAGCTCCAAAGGAGAATAAGGTCGGACCCCTTCCACATCCTCAATCGTGTTTTCGAGCCAGAACAAAGGCGCGATTTCCACGATCCCACCGATTGTGACGACGAGCAATGAAGCGGTCAAAAGCAAAGTCGGGCTTTTTTCCAGGATGGCGTGTTTATCAAGAAAGGCCATTGTGTGCGCTCCTTATTCGGCTGGAATTGCGTAAGGGAGGGATGTGGTGGCCGGCTTGGCACCGCGGATTGTCATCCACATGTTCCAAACCATGACCAGCGAACCGCTCAGGAAGAGGACCCCGCCCAAACCGCGCACCACATACATGGGGAACTTGGCTGAGACTGTGTCGGCGAAAGAGTTCACAAGGAAACCTTGGTCATCCACTTCGCGCCACATCAGGCCTTCCATGATACCGGTCACCCACATGGACGCCGCATAGAGAACGATCCCCAGTGTCGCGAGCCAGAAGTGCCAGTTGATCGCACTCTCGGAATACATCTTCTGGCGGCCCCAGAGTTTTGGCGTCAGGAAGTAGATGCAGGCAAAGGTGATCATACCGTTCCAGCCAAGTGCACCAGAGTGTACGTGACCAATGGTCCAGTCCGTGTAGTGGCTGAGCGAATTCACAGCGCGGATCGACATCATCGGACCCTCGAATGTGGACATGCCGTAGAAACCAAGGGACAGAACAAACATCCGCATGATCGGATCAGTGCGCAGCTTGTCCCATGCGCCTTGCAGCGTCATCAGACCGTTGATCATACCACCCCAGCTCGGCATCCAAAGGATGATCGAAAAGACCATGCCAAGCGTTGACGCCCAATCGGGCAGAGCCGTGTAGTGCAAGTGGTGTGGACCTGCCCAGATATAGAGGAAAATCAGCGCCCAGAAGTGAATGATCGACAGTTTATAGCTGTAAACCGGACGACCCGCCTGCTTGGGCACAAAGTAGTACATCATACCAAGGAAACCCGCAGTCAGGAAAAAGCCAACGGCGTTGTGACCATACCACCACTGAGTCATCGCATCTTGCACGCCGCTAAAGACTTGCACAGATTTACTGCCCCAGATGCTGACTGGAATGCTGAGATTATTGATCACGTGCAGCATTGCGACCGTGATGATGAAGCTTAGGAAGAACCAGTTTGCCACGTATATGTGGCGCTCTTTACGCTTGTAGATCGTTCCCAAAAACACCGCGAGATAGGCGAGCCAAACGACTGTAAGCCACAGGTCCACGTACCACTCGGGTTCGGCGTATTCTTTGGATTGAGTTGCACCAAGCAGATAACCTGTTGCGGCCAGAACGATGAACAACTGGTAGCCCCAAAAGACGAACCAAGCGGTGTTTCCGCCCCATAGACGCACCGCGCTGGTGCGCTGCACAACGTAGAAAGAGGTAGCAATCAGAGCATTACCGCCGAACGCGAAAATCACTGCACTTGTGTGCAGCGGGCGCAAACGGCCAAAATTCCCAAAGGGTTGCGCCCAATCAAAATTCAACGACGGAAAGGCCAGCTGAAACGCGATGAACGTCCCGACCAGAAAGCCTGTCACGCCCCAGAAAGCTGTGGCGATGACGCCTGCGCGGATCACACCGTCTTCGAAGATGCCGGTTGGCGCTGCGATAATCGGCTCATCGGTGTTGCGTAGAACGCGGATGAACATGACGAAAGCAATCACCATGATTATTAATGCATGAATCTGGTAAGCCAGATCATGTGCCCAACTGGCAGCCAAGGCGGCTAGCAGCGTGATCCCTCCTAAAAGGATGAGCTTGACGTAATTCATAAAATGTCCCTCACGGTTGGTCGAGCACCCCAAGGACGCTCCTGTTCGCAAGGATAAATTATGTGAATGTTGGCCGTGGTTCTTTGATCTGTGTCAAATGCCTGCGGAAAGTGGCACGATTAGATGATCATACCACCGTCTGCATCATCCCCTGTCGCGTCGCGAAGGGCTGCAACGTTCAGAACTTCCAGCTCTTTTCGGCCAGAAAACCCAATGATACCGTCCTTTTTCATCGCATTCAGCTGACGGCTGACTGTTTCCAAAGTAAGGCCCAGAAAATTTGCAATTTGGTCACGCGTCATCGGAAGATTGACCGAAATTTGCGCTTTCACCATGTCCACTTCGCTACGGCGCGCAAGCAACTCCAAGAAAGTCGCGATCTTCTCGCGCGCGGTTTTGCGGCCCAAAAGAATCATCCAGTCACGCGCTGCATCCAACTCATCGAGCGCCATTTCCATCAAACGCTGCGCCACATGCGGTGTGTCGATCACAAGCTTTTCAAACGGCTTACGCTCGAAGCGGCAAAGGGTCAGGTCGGTTGTTGCGACAACATCAAACTCGACATGCGTACGCCCGGGACGACCAATGAAATCAGATGGCAACAAAAGGCCAACCATCTGCGTGCGCCCGTCCTCCATGGTCTTGGACAAGCTCGCGACCCCTGCAACCACAGAGGCAACAAATTCCATAGGTTCGCCGCGCCACAAGATCGTTTCACCCGCAGAATAGGTTTTGTACGATTTCATGCGCTCAAGCATCAAAAGCTCTTCGCCTTCACAACGAGAACACACGGCGCGATGACGTATAGGGCACTCTCCGCATTTTTCTGCGGATAAGTCTAATTTCGACATTTTGATCTACATCAATGTTGTTGGCTAGAGCTTCAGCTTACGTAGATGTATGGAAAATATCGACCCCTTTTTGCGACATGGCCTCTTTGATGCGAAAGTGCCGCGTTATACGAGCTATCCTCCCGCGAACCACTTTCAGAATGATGTCGGCCATAGACGTCAATCCGAGTGGCTTTCTTGCGTAGAAAGTGACGAATCGGTTTCGATCTATGTGCATATCCCATTTTGTAAGCGCCTGTGCTGGTTTTGCGCCTGTCGCACGCAGGGGACACAAACGATGCGCACGGTGGACGCTTATGTCCAAACTTTGTTGAAAGAGATATCGGCGGTTCGGGCCACGTTGCCCAAGACAATAACAATGGGCCGCCTCCACCTTGGTGGTGGCACACCGACAATTTTGTCGCCGAAAACCATGAAGCGCCTGTTAAGTGCGATATTTGATGCCTTTGATCCTAGTAACGACTTTGAGTTTTCGGTCGAAATTGACCCTACCGAAGCCTCAGAGCCACTTTTGCAAACATTGATCGACTTTGGCATGAACCGTGCGAGCATTGGCGTTCAAGACTTCGCACCAGAAGTTCAGGCGGCCATCGGACGGCTTCAGTCTTTGGAAGAAACCACAGCCGTGCTTGATTTTTTGCGCTCCGCTGGACTACAGGCGATAAACCTCGATTTGCTATACGGCCTACCGTTTCAAACGGAAGAGAGTTTTCGCCAAACGCTCGCGCATGTCATCGACATGAACCCTGATCGTCTCGCGATTTATGGATACGCGCATGTGCCTTGGATGTCGAAGCGTCAAGTTTTGATAAAGGCAGAAACATTGCCCGATACGCAGCAGCGTTTCGAACTCGCCAACATCGCGCATGACACGATGCGAGACGCAGGTTTTGCCGCGATTGGTATCGATCATTTCGCCAAGCCGACTGACAGTCTGTATAAATCGAACAAAGCTGGTGAGCTAAGGCGTAATTTCCAAGGCTATACCGATGATCAAAGCGAGACTTTGATCGGTTTCGGTGCCTCTGCCATTTCGCGCTTCAGAGGCGGTTATCAGCAAAACGCTGTCGCAACTTCCGCTTATCAAGACCGGGTTTCAATCGAAGGTTTCGCAGCTCACAAAGGCTATGAGATGAGCGATACAGACACGCTCATCTCAGCAATGATCGAAGAGTTGATGTGCCGCTTTCATTTCCCCACGCGTGAGCTGCAAACACGCTTTCCCGAGCATGCACACCTCATTCGCCAAACCTCCATCGCGCTGATGTCGCGCTACACAGATGTGTTCAATATCAACAGCACTGGTTTGGAAATGCGCCCCGAAACATACGCACTCGTACGGATTGTTGCGCACTATATCGATGCGTTCAACAGCTCTGAAGTCGCGCATGCAGCAGCGATCTAGACAGGCTTGAACAGCCTCAAAATACCGCCCACCATTATGGGGCGAGCGGTATCTCGAGGAATGCTTGCAGGCTCAGCTTGATCAAGGATCCAATCGGCGGCTGGCGATGCTTTAGCGTTCCAAATCTTCGTCAATGTAGACCGCAATGATCTCGTCGAAGTTCGCTTCTGACGTAAAGCCAAGCTCAATCGCGCGTTGCGGGTCAAAATCGCGTGGCCACTCGCCGACCATGGCCATAATCGCTTCGTCAGGAACATGCTTGATCAAATCGACCGCTCTTTGCCCTGCCGCTCGACGCAAAGCTTCGATCTGCTCTTCCACCGTGCAACTATATCCCGGCAAATTCAGCGCGCGTCGCCCGTCGAGCAGGTCAGTATCAAGCATCGCCGCGTGGGTTATAAACCCTGCTGCAGAACGTGGGCTCGCGTGCCAGTGACGCACCGTGTCTTGCACGGGCAAAATTGCTTCGACCCCATTTAACGGCTCACGAATAATTCCCGAGAAAAATGAAGACGCTGCTTTGTTCGCTTCGCCCGGTCGCACGCAGATTGTGGGCAAGCGTAGCGAAACCCCGTCCACAGATCCTTTGCGCGAGAAGTCAGAGAGCATCAATTCACATGCTGCCTTTTGCGCGCCGTAGCTTGTTTGCGGGGCGGATAGGAATTCATCGCCGATCTTGTCTGGATAAGGCCCGCCAAACACCGCGATAGACGAGGTGAAAACGACGCGCGGGCGATAGGTGCCGCCGCTCGCGTCGTGCTGATCCTTAAGCGCATTGAGCAAATACCACATGGACATCATATTGACGTCCCAGCCCAGCTCGAACTCTTGCTCGGCCTGTCCTGACACGATGGACGCGAGTTGGAAAATGTAATCAGGCTTGCTGGCCACGAGCTTTGTCGCCGTAGCCGGATCAGCGATATTACCAGTGATCGAAGTCAAACCAAGATTGCCACTCGGAAACGCGCGATCAAAGAGTGTGATGTCAGCCGCACCAAACGTGTTTTCGTGAACGATTTTTTGCGCCATTTTCTGGCCAATCATCCCACCGCCACCAAGGATCAAAATCTTCTGCATGCTGTGATCACCCTAACTTTGCGAGCACGATAGAGAGCGGATCGCGCCAAAGCAACGCTGTCAAAAATTTGCAAAGCGTCATTTTTCAGACTCTTCCGTAAAACACCAAATTCTGACCTCGGAAGCGATGGTCAAATCAAATCCTCTGGCCTACGCTCTGTTCCAAATGCATTTGAGACCGTTTTGGAAAAAGGACCACTATGGGAAACAGGCTTTCGGGAAAACGCGCGCTCGTGACAGCGGCGGCTCAAGGGATTGGGCGCGCAAGTGCGCTCGCCATGGCGCGCGAGGGCGCGCAGGTCTTTGCCACAGATGTAAATATGGATGCGCTGGCAACGCTCGAAGACGCGAATATCGACGTCTTCGAGTTGAATGCGATGGACGCACAGAGCGTAAATGCGGGCGTTGCACGCGCAAATCCTGACATATTGTTCAATTGCGCAGGCTTCGTTCACAGCGGTTCCATCCTTGACGCGGAAGAGGACGAATTCGAGTTTGCGATGGACCTTAACGTACGCTCCATGATGCGCACAATAAAAGCCGCCTTGCCCGCCATGTTAGAGCGCGGCACAGGATCAATCATAAATATGTCCTCTGCCGCAGGTTCCGTTATTGGCGCACCCAATCGCTTTATCTACGGTACGAGTAAAGCCGCTGTTGTGGGCCTGACGAAATCTGTCGCCGCAGACTATGTCGCACAGGGCATTCGGTGTAACTGCATCTGCCCCGGCACCGTCGAAAGCCCAAGCTGGCACGACCGTGTCACCGCCCTTGGTGAACAACTTGGCAGTCGTGACGAAGCACTCGCGCAGTTTGTCGCCCGCCAACCCATGGGGCGTGTGGCGAGCGCCGAAGAAATCGCAGCGCTGGTGGTGTATCTTGCCAGTGACGAGAGCGCCTTCACCACAGGCCATCCGCATGTCATCGACGGCGGTTGGTCCGGCCAATAGTGCCATTTCGCTGAATACTTAAGAGTTAGGATCTAATATGAAACTTCTACGTTATGGCGCGCTTGGCGCTGAAAAACCCGGGCTTTTGGATAACGCAGGCCTGCTACGCGATCTCTCTGGACATGTGGATGACATCACGGGTGACACGCTTGATGATGTAACGCTCGCCAAGTTACGCGCGCTCGATCCAGCCGATTTACCAATTGTTGAGGGCGAACAGCGCATCGGTGCCTGCGTCGGCAATATTGGCAAGTTTCTGTGCATTGGCCTGAACTACTCTGACCATGCGGCAGAAACAGGCGCGGCCATTCCCAAGCATCCAATTTTGTTTTTCAAAGCGAACTCTGCAATCGTTGGCCCTTACGATGATGTTGTCATGCCTCGCGGATCAACACACACAGATTGGGAGGTCGAACTCGGCGTCGTTATCGGCAAAGAAGCGAAATACGTGAGCAAGGAAGACGCGCTCGATTATGTCGCTGGCTATTGCATCGTCAACGATGTCTCCGAGCGACATTTTCAAAACAACCTGACGGGTCAATGGACCAAAGGCAAATCCTGCGACACCTTCGGGCCAACAGGTCCATGGCTGGTGACCCGCGATGAAGTGGGTGACCCTCAGAACCTCAATATGACTTGCGACGTCAACGGCAAGCGCATGCAGACTGGCACGACATCGACGATGATCTTCACAGTGGCAGAAATCATTGAACACCTGAGCCAGCTCTTTACCCTTCATCCGGGTGATGTGATCACGACGGGCACACCGCCCGGTGTCGGCATGGGCATCAAGCCGGAACCAATCTACCTGAAGAAAGGCGATGTGATGGACCTCACCATCGAAGGTTTGGGGCACCAGCGCCAAAACGTCGATCAAGATGCCTGATCTGTTGCAAATTGGGGGTCTAACAGAAGTGATGAAAGCGCGGCTGGAATCCGCGTTTACGATCCGCCAGCTCGACGCATTTGAACCTGAAAAAATAACCCATGTGATGACCAACGGTCATGACGGGATTGATCCAGAACTCATGGCGTCGCTCACCAATCTCAAGCTGATCAGTAGCAATGGCGTTGGCTATGACGCGATTGATGCTGACACCGCTGCACGCCGTGGAATTTACGTCACACATACACCAAACGTACTGAACGCAGAAGTCGCGACCACTGCTGTCTTACTCATGCTCGCATGCTACCGCGAATTGCTACGTGACGACGCTTACGTGCGATCAGGCACTTGGGACACTGAGGGTAATCCACCGCTGACCCGCAGCGCGGACAATCAAACTGTTGGCATCTTGGGCTTGGGTCGCATCGGCCACGAGATTGCAAAAAAGCTTGCCCCTTGGAACGCCAAGATCCTCTATCATTCCCGCACCAAAAAGGACGTGACATACACCTATTATGACAATCTGACCGCAATGGCCTTGGATTGTGATGTCTTGATCTGCATCACCCCTGGTGGCCCCTCAACGCATAAGATCGTCAACAAAGAAGTGCTGGAGGCGCTTGGCCCAAACGGCACCTTGATCAACGTCAGTCGCGGCTCTGTCGTGGATGAGACCGCACTAATAGAAGCGCTGCAAAGTGGGGCTTTGGGCTGGGCAGGTCTGGATGTGTTTGAGGCGGAACCAAACGTCCCTCAAGCGCTGCGCGATTTATCAAACACAGTTTTGCTACCGCATGTGGGCAGCGCTACGGTGGAAACACGCGCGGCCATGGGGGCATTGACGGTTGATAACCTCTTGCAGCATTTGAAAGACGCAACTGTGATCAGTCCTGTCCCAGAATGCGCGCATCTGTGATGGCAAAGGCGAGAGAGCATGATTGAATTCATCATCGCGGTTATTTTCCTGCTCATCACCCCCGGCCCCGGTGTTTTGACAACTGCGGGGATTGGCGCAGCGTTCGGCTATCGCGCTGGATTTAGCTTTGTTGGCGGACTGATGCTTGGTGGTTTCATCAATATGATGATTGTCATTTCCGGTGTTGCGGCATTGGTTCTGGCAGTGCCTTCTTTGCGCACCGTATTGCTTGTCGCATCGGTGGCCTATCTGCTCTACCTCGCGTGGCGCATCGCGAGCGCTGGGGCGAAGGTTGGGTTTGCACCCGCACAAACGCCGCTCGGGTTCAAAAACGGTCTCATGCTACAATTCATCAACCCCAAAGCTTACGTTGTCAGCACAACGCTCTTTTCGGGATTCATTTTCCTGCCAGAAAGCCCCTTTGTTGAAGTCGTACTAAAACTGATTGTGTTCAACTGCATATGGCTGCCTGTTCATTTGGCATGGCTTGCGTTTGGCGCGAAAATTGGCAGCCTCAATCTTTCGCAAAACCGTCAACGTGCGATAAACATCGGTATGGCACTGGCACTGTTGGTCGTCGTAGGCATCGCCCTTTGGACATCGTTTTGAAGCTTAAAGTAGCTTTAGCACACGAAACCTCAGCCACATTCATCCTATGAAATCCAACATCACCAATGATCACTCTGTGCGTGGGCTAGCCTAGGGTTGTCATCCAGTTCAAACTTTCACCTGTTAGGCCAAGGGGTTTGTATTCTGCACCCAATGGCCTGTCCCATCCCAGCGCATCGATCTGTTTGAAAATGACCTTGTAGTCCACCTCCCCCTGATCCGGCGCACCGCGATCAGGAACAGAGGCGAATTGGATATGACCAATGATCGGCATCAACCTCTCGAGCTGTGCACCGACTTGGCTCTCCGTCCGACCGACATGATAGCAATCAAACATCAGCCGCAAATTGGGTGCGTTCAATTCGTGGATAATCTGCTCCGCTTGCGCCGTGTCACGCAAGAAATAGTTGGGCGCATCAAAGCCGTTCAAAGGTTCGATCAAGATCGTGAGATCATGCCCACGCGCCATTTCACAAGCCACTTTTAGGTTACGCACAAACGTCTCACGTGCTTCCGCACCGTTTGCGTTCCCAGCCATTACATGGATCGCACCTGCGCCTATAACACCTGCATAGGCTATTGATTGTGATATCGCGGCAAGCGCTTCATCCTCGCGACCAACCAACGCGAACACTCCGTACTCGCCAGCCGCGACATCCCCACGGCGAGTGTTCAATGCAAGAACCGGCAAGCCTGTTTCATCGAGCGCCGCTCTCACATCTTGCGCTGGGGTATCATAAGGCCAGTGAAGTTCTACAGCAGCAAAGCCCGCCGCTTTCGCAGCACGGATAGCGTCAGACAGAGGCAGCTCTGTCCACAAGAACCCGAGGTTTGCAGAAAAACGGCTCATAGATTGCACTCCGTATTTGGACCACGAAAAGCAGGGGTAAGCACCATCATCACTGAAAAGAAAATGCGCCCTTAACGCTTCGCTTGATCATTCAACTTCACCCGATACCGCAGCGGAAAAAGCTGCATGTCATACCGCTCCACGATAAAGCCCCACACGCCTTTAGGCGCTTTCAGCATCACCACTATCGCCACGATACCCAGCACGATCAGATAGGTCGTGCCAAGATCTGCCAACGTCTCGCGCAGGGCAAAGAATATGAGCGTGCCGATGATTGGCCCTTCAATCGTACCAATCCCACCGATCACGACGATGAAGATCACAAAAGCCGTCCAATCATTGACCGAAAACGCAGCATCCGGTGAGATCCGCAACTTTTGCAAAAAGATCAAAGCGCCAAGCATTGCAGTCAAACCGCTCGCGACCACATAGACCACGAATTTGGTACGCCAAATGTCGATGCCGAGCGACCCCGCCGCGAGCTCATTGTCGCGAATTGCCGTTAACGCGAGGCCTCTGCGCGAGCGCAGCAGCAAATAAACAACTGTGATTGCGGTCACTGCAGCACCAAGAGCCATCCAATAAGCCAAGCTTTCGCGCCCCGATCTGGAACTCGCAAGCGAGCGCACAATGCCAACAGGCAGCGACGATCCTGAGCCGCCGCCGAGTGCGGATATTTGTGCGAAGGACAATCGAAACACTTCGGCAATCACCCATGTACCGATCGCAAAATAGGCTCCGCGCAAACGAAAGATTAGCGTGGCAACTGGGATTGCGATCAAAGCCCCAAGAACCCCTGCCCCTGCAATCGCGTATAAAGGGTGCAAGCCGCCAAAAATCGTCAGCGCGAACAACATGTAACCGCCGAATCCCACGTAAGCTTGCTGTCCCACAGAAACCAGTCCCGCATAGCCCGCCATCAGGTTCCAAAGGCTCGCAAGTGCAAGGTAGAGGAAAAGCTCGCCCATGAGCCGCATGTCCGCGCGCCCTGCCCACCAAGGTGCCGCGATCAAGACCATCAAAACCAAAGCCCCAAGAACGCCAGCAACGCGTGCCGCTTGGGACGTGCGCGAAATACTATGTGTTTGGTTGCTCATCCGCTCACCCTCGGGAAAAGGCCGTTAGGACGGATCGCCAGCACCACCAAAAACGCGATATGCCCCGCGAGCAATTGCCAACCCGGGTCGATCTTCGCACCGACCGTCTGTGCAACCCCCAAGATGACCCCGCCGATCAGCGTGCCCCAAAGATTGCCTAAACCGCCAATGATCACCGCTTCAAACCCATAGATCAGACGCGCTCCGCCTGCCGTCGGATCAAAACTTGTACGGATGCCGAGCAAAATCCCCGCAATCGCCGTCACGGCCAGCGCGAGCGCCATGGCAAGGCCAAAGATGTGGCGTTTGTTCAACCCCATCAGTTGCGCGATTTCTTGATTGTCCGAAACGGCGCGGAAAGAGCGGCCCAAAGGCGTGCGATAAAAGATGAATTGCAACCCAGCGATGACAGCGACCGCAATCGCAAAGGTGAGCAGCGGCAAAACACCCAAGGACAGCCCACCAACACTCACACTTGCGGTTTCAAGCACGCCAGCGTTCATCTTTTGTGGATCAGCAGTGTAGCCCTCGAGAAACAGGTTTTGCAGGATCACGGACAGGCCAAAGGTCACTAAAAGCGGCGGCAAAATATCGTCGCCGAGAGTCTTGTTCAGGATCCCGCGTTGTAACACATAGCCGATCGCCGCCATCGTCGGGACAACAAAAACCAGCGCCAGCAACGGGTGCAAGCCAGTCGCCATGACAACCGTCAGACCCAAATAGGCGCCCAAGACGATCAGATCACCATGGGCAATATTGACCAAGCGCATCACCCCAAAAATCAGCGAAAGCCCTGCGGCGAAGAGCGCGTAGAGCCCTCCGAGCAAGGTGCCTTGGACAATCGCATTCACCCAATCCATCTATGCCACCCCGAAATACGCGCGGCTGATCGCCTCGCGGCTAATGTTTGCAGATGGCCCTTCGAGCGACACGCGCCCCTCCATCAAGCAATAGACGCGATCAGAGACAGACAGCGCTTTGGAGATATCCTGTTCCACAATCACCGCCGACATGCCGTCGCCGACAATGCCCGGAAGTGCGTCGTAGATGGATTTGATAATGACCGGTGCAAGACCGAGCGAGATTTCATCGAACAAGATCAAATCAGGGTTTGACATGAGCGCGCGACCAATAGCGACCATCTGCTGTTGCCCGCCTGAGAGAGCCGTTGACGGATAAGCGCGGCGTTCTTTGAGAACAGGGAACAGCTCGAACACGGCGCTCAACGACCATGGCCCTTCGCGGTTCAGCCGACCGCCAATCAGCAGGTTTTCTTCGACGGAAAGCGATGGGAAAAGCTGGCGACCCTCTGGCACCAAAGCGATGCCGAGTGCTGCGATCTCATCGGCTCTAAGCGCCCCGATTGGCGTGCCGCAATAAACGACCTGCGCCGCCGCGTTGGACATTAGACCTGACACAGAGCGCAACAAAGTCGTTTTACCTGCGCCATTTGCACCAATGATCGCAAGGACTTCGCCCTCGTGCATTTCCAAATCAACGCCATAAAGCGCTTGGAAATCGCCATAGTGCGCCTCGAGACGGTTGAGCGATAGGATCGGTTCAGGCATCTATTTCGATCCCCAGATAAATTTCCTGCACTTCTGGGCTGGCCATGATTTCTTTTGGCGCGCCTTCGGCAATCTTGGAGCCAAAATCAATGACGATCAAACGGTCAACAACGGCAACTAAAGCATGCACAACATGCTCGATCCAGATAATCGATACGCCGCTCGCATGAATGTCTTTGATCGTTTGAATGAGCGACGTGCATTCGCTTTCAGTCAAGCCACCCGCGATCTCGTCGAGCATCAAAAGCTTGGGCTTGGCGCAGAGCGCACGGGTGAGTTCCAAACGTTTACGATCCAGCAAAGTAAGACTACCCGCCAACGTATTTGCTTTGTCCAAAAGCGCGGTCTGATCCAGCACATCAAGACATAGCTGTTCCGCTGCCTGCCCTGACAATCCAGACGCTTGGGTCGCTGCAACCATTGCGTTCTCGAACACGCTCATTCCAGAAAACGGCTGCGGCACTTGGAACGAGCGCGCCATGCCTGCACGACACCGACGCGCAGCGGAATGTTTGGTGACGTTTTCACCTTCAAACAGAATCGCGCCACTGTCGGGTGCAAGCGTACCGGTGATCAGGTTGAACATCGTCGTCTTGCCCGCGCCATTGGGACCGATGACACCAAGCGCCTCGCCGCTGTTCAAACCAAAGCTCAGATCATCCGCGACAGTCACCGCGCCGAAAGCTTTGCTCAGCTTATCAAGTTGCAAAATTGGAGCCATTTGTTCTTTCAAAAGAGTTGGTTGCGGCGAGACCGCCCGCCGCAACCGATCCGCTTAAATGAGCTTCAGCTCACCCGTGAGTGGAATATCGGTATGCGCAGAGTTAGCGACGATCTTGAGATCAAACGTGTCGCCCTCTTTCTGCCATTGCCCGCCAACGAGCGGCGTTTTGGAAACGTTTTTCACAGGACCATTGGACCAATCCACAGTGCCGACAATCGTGTCGAGCTTCGTGGCGGCAATCGCCGCTGTGATTGCTTCATAGTCTTCAAGATCCTCGGCACGTTTGATCACATCCGCAGCCACCTCAAAGAGCGCATGTTTAAAGCCAATCGGCTGGGTCCAAGGGCGGCCAGTCGCGGTAGTATACCCCCCTGCGAGGTCTTTCGCCGTTGTACCATCAAGCGAGGACGCGAAGGGGTGATGTGGCGACCACCAGACCTCCGAGGTCAAACCATCTGCACGATCACCATAGCTGTCGATCACGGTCGGGAAAAGCAGCGCTTTGCCCACTGTGACGACTTTCGGCGCGAAGCCTTGCTGCGCAGCTTGCGACCAGAAGGTGCCAAAGTCCGGCGGGATCATCACGCCTGTGACGATTTCGCAACCTGCATCACGGAAAGCTGCAATCTGGTTAGAGAAGTCATCCGAAAGCGGCTGGTAGCGACCCGGATCAACGAGGTTATAGCCCGCACCGGCAAGCGCAGGTGGCAGGCCAAGTTTCGGATCTCCCCAAGCATTGCCGTCCGCATCATTCGGGAACAGACCACCGACATTCTTCGCGACACCGCTTTGGCCCCACATATCAAGAAAGACGCCAATGACGTCTTCAAGACCCCAAAAGAAGTGATAGGTGCTCTGGAACCCTTCCGCAGGATTGCCGCCACGGCCAAAGAAATAGGGCTGCCAAGGCGCATCGGTGGTGATGCACGGCACTTCGTTAATCTCGCATTGATCCGCGACGGGGTTTGTCGTGTCAGGTGTCGCAGCGGCGAGCATGATGTCGACTTCATCGCCAAGGATCAAATCGGCGGCAACTTCAGCAGCGCGGTTCGGATTGGACTGGCTGTCGCGCGTGATAATCTCAACGTTCCAGCTCGAGCCGTTGTTTTCAAGGCCACCCGAAAAGGTCTTGCGAATGCCCTCAAGCACATAATCATCCGCCTCAGCAAAACCCGCGAGAGGTCCCGTTTTAGGGCTGACAAAGCCGACTTTAAGCGTTTTGTTTTGCGCATACGCACGCGTGCCAGAGATGATCGCTGGCGCGGCAACAGCGGCAGCGGTCCCCGCCAAAAAGCCGCGACGCGTGGGATGTCTGAGTTTCGTAATCTTCATATCTTCCTCCAAGTTGCAGCCATTTTGGCCCTTATTATTTGTATATTTCTAGAGCGCGAGAATGCTGATCATCACGCGCTTGAGGTCTGCTTTAGGATCAACGCTCAGCGCGTCACTGCGCCAGCACACATGCTGATCGGGGCGCACGAAAACGCAGCCAGCGTCGCCAATCTCGCGGGTGCGCGCCCAGTCTCCGGTGTGATCCACGTAGGTTTGACGAGGACCAATGACGTGACACACGATCTCAATGCCCAAAGCATCGCCAACGGCTTTCGCAGCCTCACACCAAGCTTCACCACCAAGTCCCGTTAGCAAAGTGAACTTGCCCCCACCGACCAGATCTAGCGTCGAGTGTTTGCCGCCAATCGCATCAAAAACCCAAGCATGCGGAATGCGTGCCCCTGGCCATGTTGTCGGTTGGTAATGCAGCACCTCATCCTTGGCGAACGCAGGTTCCACCTGCTCGTCCGTCACAATTGCATCGGATGCATAGCGCTGATTCATCTCGATACCATGCGCATCAAACTCATACTTCTTAAACGCAATCGCCGCATTCAAAGCGGCGCGTTGCGCTTCGGCCTGTGGGTCAGTTCCACACCGTGCATCCATGTTAGCTTTGATATTGTCGATGTCGCTACCACCAGTCATACCGAGCGCTTCAAAGATAGGGCCAAACTCACCGATGGATTGGTTTGCGCGCGTTACGATCTGCTTGGCTATTGGTGCACGCTCCGTGTTGTAGCTCTCAAGCAGGGCTTGGCCCGCCTGCCCTTTCAGCACGCTTGCAAGCTTCCAGCACAGGTTGAACGCATCCTGAATAGAGGTATTCGAGCCAAGCCCGTTTGAGGGCGGATGACGGTGCGCCGCATCACCCATGATAAAGACGCGCCCCTTCGAGAGTTGCTCCGCATATGCATCATTCACGGTCCATGTGTTGGCGCTTAGAAGTTCGATCTCGAGCCCTGGATCACCGACCAATTGGCGCGCCACATCGGTCACCATTTGCTGATCCACCACAGGTGCTGGTTCATTGATGTCGTAGCCCCAAACGATCAGCCATTCGTTCCAAGGGCGGATCATCCGCACAAGGCCCATGCCGATGCCACCTACATCTGCACCGGGCTGCATCACCCAGTACAAAACCGACGGACGATGCGCGACGTATTTGCTCAGGTCCGCTTTGAACAGGATGTTCATCGAGCCGCCGACACCCATCTTGCCCGCAATCGGCAGGTCTTCATGTTCAGCCACCAGC
>Ga0206128_1001700_pt1 | contig 21103 bp, 20 predicted proteins | sample Helgoland_Spring_7_FD_148601 | JGI IMG/M metagenome (GOLD analysis project Ga0206128, IMG submission 148601) | Pelagic subsurface seawater microbial communities from Kabeltonne, Helgoland, North Sea - Helgoland_Spring_Bloom_20160426_1 | ecosystem: Environmental > Aquatic > Marine > Epipelagic ... | reverse complement strand
CTCGTGAGCCCGCCAACCTTAGAGACGCCCTTGTGCCCCTCGGCGTCACCCATATGTCAGCCGAATCCCAGACCGACCCTGGCGGCTACACCGGCGCCGGCACTGACGACCTGCACATGACGCTCAAGGGCAAACGTGTCGAAGTCAGCGAAAAATCATCCTGCAGCCGCGCCACCGAGCAGTTCACCATCGATGACAAGCGTGGCATCAATGACATCACCGGCATGCTACAATCCAAAGGATATGAATCCGTCTGGAAAGACTGGGATGAGGCCATCCTCAATGCCAAGCACTAGCCTAACCCTCTGAAACGCCATGAAGATCAAACTCAACGGTAAAGATCATTCTCTGAATGAAGCCACCAACGTGGAAACACTGCTGGCATCCATTGGCCTCGCCGGCAAACCCGTCATCGTAGAGCTCAATAAAAAAGCGCTCTTCCCACGGGAGTATGCCGATAGCGATCTACAGGATAATGATCAGCTCGAGATCATTACCATCGCCGCAGGTGGGTAGGGAGCCGCTGCGCGGCTGTTCTTGGTTCTTAACTCCTCGTTCTTGGTTGGCCGCGTTGCGGCTATCGCTCATCGCTCATCCGACATCCTTCATCAGCTCTGCGCCCAGGCAGAGCTTGAGATCCCTACATGATGGGCTCTTTATTACCGAGGTGCTTGGGCTGTTGGTTGGTGATGTTGACATCAAGCCACATCTTCACCCGGGCGAGCACCTCACGATCTTCAGTCTTACGCGCGGCGTAGCCTTCGACGTCTCGTGCGTTGTAGCCATAGACGGTAATTCCGTTGGCCTTGGCAATATAAGCCGCTCGCTCATTCTGAAACTTCTGACTGACAAGGGTCAGCTCACTGAGCCCAAAGATCTTATTAGCTCGTACTACGGAGTCTAGCGTGCGCAGGCCAGCGTAATCACAGACAATCCTATCATAGGGGACCCCGGCCTTGACCAGTGCTTTCCTCATGGTGACCGGCTCATTGTAATACTTCTCCCGATTATCACCAGAGACGATCAGGAAATCCACCTTACCAGCATGCCATAGCTCTGCGGCCGCTTGGATACGATATTTAAAGTAGAGGTTATCCCGGGTGCCCAGCTTGTGCGAGCAGCCAAAGACAAGCCCAGCACGCTGCACCGGCACATCATTAACATCGTCAAATAAGATACCTTTTCCAGCACTGGTGGCGGCGAAGTTGGCATACCAGATGAAACCCACAAAAAGCGCAAAAAGCATGAAACCAGTGAGCAGGGTCCTCCTCAGCCATGCAATCAGGCGGGGCCGTTGCCTGATCAGCCCATCAGCCGCTTGGCTCTCTTCCGTTGCACATTGCTCCGCTGCATGCTCTTCGGTGCTTGTATCACTCATCCTTACTCCAGCTTGCTCTGTTTATGCAGTCTCGTCCCCTCGTCGCGGTATGTTTACCAAGGTTTTCACCACGGTGGTAAAAATACCATCCTTCGGGTTCTCAGGAGCAACCACTCTCAACTTTCTGAGGGCGGGAGTCAGTGAGATGTTCTCAACTCGGCCAATATATTCACCATCTACCTCCATGGGCACTTCCCGGTCACAGTGAATTTCATAGCTTTTGGACTGCAGATACTTCACCGAGGAATTGCCCGCGTCTATGGCACCTGTAGCGAGTCCTTTAACGGAGTCACGGATGAGTTTATAACCGGCCTCGGTAAAGACCAGCATGTCGAGCATGTCATCAGCATGGTCCGCTTTTCGGAAGAGTTTCACCTGACCACCGTAAAGTGAGCCATTGCCCGCAAGCGCACAAAAACCTTCTTCCTCATGCCCATCATCACAAATGATGCGCATCTTGGGAGGCTTGTCACCCAGCACCTTCATCGCGGTCATAATGTAGGCCATAGGACCAAGAATCTTTTTCTGCTCCCAAGTAGTCTCCTCGATGACTTGAGCGTCAAAGCCGATGCCCGCCATCTGCATGAAGGGCCTGCCATTAGCTTCAAACAGATCGACTTCCTTGATGAATCCAGCCTGCAGAACCTCGAGGGATTTTTTCAAGTTGCCATGGGGCAAGCCAAGCTCGCGGGCAAAGACGTTCATGGTGCCCGCTGGTAAAACACCAAGCGCGGTGCCCGTGCCCGTCAGGCCTTGGACGACGGCATTGAGCGTGCCGTCCCCTCCAGCTGCCACCACAATAGGCTCACCGTCAGCAGCGAGCTTGGTCGCCAGCTCGCGGGCATCCTCAGCACTGCGGCTCGCATAGAGCACAAACAACTGGGCATGCGTCATCAGGAAACGCAGTGTCCTCCGCCCTCGCTGGCTGCGAGCACTAGGATTAAAAATGAGCGGATACCGGCGTGACATCAAAGCTGATCCTGCACGTAATTGAGCACTTTTGAAACCACGAATTCATGAATCTTTCTCCGGCTAGATGATGATTTCTATTTGATGCTTGCCCCCCTGACACGCTGAGTTCAAAACATAGGTCATGACCAAACAGCTTGAAGATTTGTTCTCATTTTTACGTTTTGCCAGTATCTCAACGGACTCCAATCACAGCGGCGATGTTCGTGCCTGTGCAGACTGGCTCATCGAAAAACTCAATCATATGGGTCTGGATACTGAGCTGCATGAAACTCCGCAGCACCCTATCGTGGTGGCGCGCAACAAACATGTGGCGGGCAAAAAGACCTGCCTGATCTACGGCCACTATGATGTGCAACCAGTGGATCCCGTAGAGCTCTGGGACTCACCACCATTTGAGCCAGAAATACGTGACGGCAGAATATGGGCACGCGGCTCTACCGATAACAAAGGACAAATGTTAGCTCATGTGCTCGGAGTCGAGCAGTGCCTTGAGGAGGACGGCGAGCTTCCTGTGAACCTCATTTTCCTCTTTGAAGGAGAGGAAGAAATCGGCAGCCCGAACTTGATGCCTTTTCTGCAACAGCATAAGGACGAGCTCAAGTGTGATGTGATTGCCGTCTCCGATACCGGCATGGTCGCAAGGGGCATTCCTACCTTAGGTTATGGCTTACGTGGCATTGCCTGCTGTGAAGTCACCGTCAAGGGGCCATCGGGAGACCTCCACTCTGGTGTCTATGGAGGCGCCGTCGCCAATCCCGCCACCGCCGTCGCCAGGCTGGTGGCATCCCTTCACGACTCGGAGGGCAACATTGCCATTGATGGCTTTTACGATGACGTCCGGCCGCTGGAAGAATGGGAGCGCACCATGTGGGCGGATGTTCCCGGCATGTCTGAGCAGGACATGCTTGCAGTCACCGGCTCCCCCTCTCTCTTTGGGGAGCCCGGCTATAGCTCTGCGGAGCGGCTCTGGGCACGCCCCACCGCTGAGGTCAACGGCATCGGCAGCGGCTATCAAGGTGAGGGATCAAAAACCGTGCTGCCTGCCGAGGCCATGGCCAAGTTTTCCTTCCGCCTGGTGCCAGATCAAGACCCCAAGGACATTATGAAAAAAGTGCAAGCACACTTAGAAAAACACGCCCCTGAGGGTGTCACCGTCGAGGTTGAGGTGGGTCATGACGGCAAACCCTTCTATGCAGACCCCAACTCTGAAAATGGCAAAGCAGGGCAAGCCGCCTTGAGGGCAGCCTTTGGCAAGGAACCCGTGCTCATCCGTGAGGGAGGCTCCATTCCGATCATTCAAGACATGAAGGAAATCTTTGGTGTTGAGGCCCTAATGTTAGGGCTTGCTCTTCCCGACTGCCAAATCCACGCACCCAACGAGAATTACTATGTTGAGAACTTCGAGGCAGGCATCCGCTTAAACCGCGCCCTGCTCAAAGAGCTTGGAGAACTTGGAAAACTTGGCAAGTAACGCCCTCACCCGCTCGGCAAAAAACTCCATAGACAAGCCCACTAGAACAAATAATGAATGACGATACTACAAACTTAGAACCTGACCTTGGCGCGATATTTGATGCCCATATCGAACACGAATTTGCCGATCAGGATGTTGATGCCACGATGCTGACCATGACCGCCGAGCCTTATGTGCATAATGTGCCTACGCTCACTGGAGGTTTTGGCGGTGAGGGGGTACGTAAGTTCTACAGTGAGGAATTCGTTGGCAAAATGCCCAAGGACACTCAGGTGATTCCCGTTTCCCGTACGGTGGGCAAGGATCAGGTGGTCGATGAGCTGATTCTCTCTTTCACACACGACATCCCCATTGAGTTCATGCTTCCAGGAGTGCCGCCAAGCGGTAAGTTTGTGCAGCTGCCCCATGTTGTGGTGATGAAGTTTGAAGGCGATAAGGTCGCCCATGAACACATCTACTGGGACCAGGCATCCTTACTCGTTCAGGTGGGCCTGCTAGACCCTAAGCTGGTGCCTGCTACTGGTGCAGCGCAGGCAGAAAAGCTCATCGAGCTTATCAAGTAAATTGACCTGCGAGTCGCCTGCTCATGATTCTCCATCATGAGCTCTAAGATCTTTTTCCGTGCTACTGCCAGCCTGTTTGAGATCCATCTCTTTGAGTCGTGCAAGGTATGCATTGCGTGGCTCTGGTTTGAGTGGTCGCTGCTGCTCGTCCATCATGGCTTGCACCTGCCCGCCACTGCCGTTGATCAGCTCTTCGATGATTTCGGCCTCGGGTAGGTTTTTCCAGTACTTCTTGGGCATCTCGGTCTGCATCATTTTGATCTTCAGACGCGCTGGGTTAAAGATACTCCGGTAGTAACCGAGCCAAAGCTCCTCAAGCTCATCGCTATCAGGAGCCACTGATTTCTCCACTCCCTCGGTGTAGGTGATGCTAGTACCATCCCAGTGCACACATTCGTCAGGAGTGAGGATGGACCAACACATACCCGCAAAACGCTTGCGAAAAAAAGCTGTGTTCAGGCGCACGATCAAATGGTCTGGCTCGAACCAGGCTACGAAATTCTCAACAGCACCCTCCCCGGTATTTCCCTCAGCATCATCCTTGGTCTTCACTTCTCGGAAGCGCACAAAGGCACGCATCTTATGAATGTCTCTGCTGACGGTGGCACGCATGCGCTCAAGGCTGCGTAATCGGCTGTCTGTTTGGTTGCTAAGAATGCGACGGTCATTGCCACAGGTCATCTCCCAGAGTATCTCATAGAGCAGTGCCCACTGCTTGCCTGAGCGGTGAGCGGATACGGTCTCGGCGAGGCGCACAAAGGTCTTCGGCACCTTCAGGCGCGGTGCTCCCGCTGGCAATTGCGCGATTTCATCAGCAAATAAGAGCCCATTGTCTTCTCCCCCTTGGCTGCTCCAGAGAACATCTGATGGATGACACTGCTCCGCCAACAAGGCACGAGCCGCTTTACGCCATGCTTGGAAATGAGGCTCAATGGATACAGTTTTCATCGTTACTTTTTTGAGCTCTAGAATTCGCCATGCAAGGCTTCTGCTCCAGCTTGCTTGACCATATTTTTTGCCGCGCTAGCCACCACTGGCGCTGCTGAAAAATCCATCTCTAGCTGCGTCGGTGGCGGTGCGAACTTGGCGCGCAGATCACTACTTGATAGCTCTAAGCGAGCCGGATGATGATTGACACAAATCATGAAGGGCATGGTCTTTTTCAGGTTCACCCTGAGCTTAATCAAGTCCTCAAGACTAACTCCGTGGTGACGCCTTAGGCGCACAATTCTCTTGGCATTTCTGACCCCAAGTCCAGGAATACGGTAAAGCATCTCCAGGGGGGCGCGGTTAATATCAATCGGGAATGAGTGCCTATTACGCAGCGCCCATGAGAGCTTGGGATCAATATCAAGATCGAGGTTGGGCGCATCCGCAGTGGTTAACTCATCAACACCATAGTGATAAAACCGCATCAACCAATCCGCTTGATACAGCCGATGTTCTCGCACCAGCGGCGGTGCTTGAAGCGGCAGGATCACTGAGGGTTCCGGAATCGGGCTAAAGGCAGAGTAATACACCCGATTGAGTTTGAAATTACCATAAAGGTCCCCTGCCCTGGCGAGAAAATCGCTATCATTAGAGCCATCCGCACCGACGATCATCTGGGTACTTTGGCCAGTGGCAAAGATCGGCTTTTTGGCAGTCGACCTGCGCTTTCTGAGTTCTTTACGATCGGCTTTGGTTTCGGTGATGCGCGCGTTAATCGTGCTCATCGCTTCACGTGTCCGCTGGACGTTTTTCTCGGGAGCGAGTTTCTTGAGACTTTCTTGCTTGGGAAGCTCCACATTAATACTCAGGCGGTCCGCATACTTGCCGGCTTCTGCAATCAGTTCAGAAGAGGCCTCAGGAATCGTCTTCAAGTGAATGTAGCCGCGGAAGTGGTGCTGCTCTCGCAGTAGCTTCGCCACTCTAATGACGAGCTCCATGGTGTAGTCAGCGCTGCGTATAATGCCCGAACTCAAAAACAAACCCTCGATGTAGTTTCGTTTGTAAAATGACAAGGTGAGCTCCACGACCTCTTCTGGCGTAAACCTGGCCCTCTGCACGTTACTGGAGCGGCGGTTAATGCAGTAGTGACAATCATACAGGCAGACATTGGTCAGCAAGACCTTAAGCAAGGAGATGCAGCGGCCATCAGGAGCATAGGAGTGACAAATACCCGTTCCACCAGTGGACCCAACCCCTTTACCCCCAGTGGAATCCTTCCGCGCTGCACCCGAGCTGGCACAGGAGGCATCATACTTGGCCGCGTCCGCCAATATCTCCAACTTCTTAAGAGTATTCATGCGAACAGGGTAATCTAATGAACACTTCTAGCAAGAAGATTATAACGTAATTACCATTTGACTGACTTATCACTCGGTTCTAAGTAAGGGTGCAATGGCTAAGTCGACTTCAAAAAAGAACCCCAGAGAAGAGCTCGAGAAGCAGTATTGGCATGTGCTGCTGACCAAAGGTAACAGGCCAAGTAGTGTTTACGCCTTCACCGAGGAGATCGGCATGGAGGAGGCCGAGTTCTACAAACACGCTGCCAGCTTTGATGCTCTCGAGTCAGGCTATTGGGATCGCTTAGTTGAGGAGACCATCAAGGTGCTGCACGAAGATGAGGATTATGCCAACTACCCAGGTGACCAGAAGATGCTCGCTTTTTTCTTCACGTTTTTTGTCCACTCCCAGAAAAACAGATCACGTTTGGTTGAGTTTTTCCCTCGCCCAGGATGCAGCAAGACACTCAAACCGATGCGCCATCGCTTTATTGAATTTGCTAAGGAGATTATTGAGCAGGGTATCGAGGATGGATCCATTGCGAACCGTAAAAAGGTCAGTGAAAAATACCCCGAGCTCCTCTTCGAGCAGTTCCGCAGTATTATCGAATTCCACCGCAAGGATCAATCTCCTGAGTTTCAAGATACTGACGCTCTGATTGAAAAGAGTGTTCGATTTAGCGCTGACATGGCCCGCTCCGGCACCTTGGATTCAGCGTTTGATCTTGGTAGGTTCCTGATGCGTCGCTTCACCCTTCCAGGATCCTAAGCTCAATGAAAGAGCAGACCAAAATCCCCAAAAATAAAATTGGGCGTGCCAGCAAGCTTGCGCAAACTGGTATTCAAGTTGGGGTTAATTACCTCAAATATAAAGCGAGGAAAACGATCACCGGCAACGATGACAAGACGGAGTTCCATGAGGTCACGGCACGTCAAACCTATGACACTTTCAGCAAGCTTAAGGGAGGTCCACTGAAACTCGCGCAAATGCTGAGCATGGATCGCAATATGGTGCCCGACCAATACGCTGATCAATTTGCCCAAGCGCAATACAACGCTCCTCCCCTCACCTACCCTCTGGTGGTGAACACCTTCATGAAGGAGCTTGGTAAGCGACCCAATGAGATCTTTGAGTCCTTCACTACCAAAGCCGCCTCGGGGGCTTCCATTGGTCAGGTTCACCAAGCAGAGATCAAAGGGAGAAAATACGCGGTCAAAATTCAGTATCCAGGTGTCGCTGACAGCCTCAAATCTGATCTCGCCATCGTTAAGCCCATCGCCACTAGGATCTTCCAGTTGGACTCTAAGGCGATCGAACCATACATGCAGGAAGTCGAGGAACGTTTACTCGAAGAGACCGACTACCACCTCGAGCTAGAACGCTCTCAAGACTTAGCTGCCAAATCAAAGCACCTCGCCCACACCCGTTTCCCCGAATATTTCCCCGACCTCAGCAGCAAACGTATTCTTACCATGGAGTGGATCCATGGCGTGCAGCTCGACACCTTTGCCGAGTCTGATGCACCTCAAGAGCTGAAGCAAAAACTCGCTCAGGCCTTATGGGATTTCTACCACCATCAGATTCACGAGCTGCGTTTGTTTCATGCTGATCCACATCCCGGAAACTTCAAGGTTCATGACGACGAGCTCTGGGTGCTCGATTTTGGCTGCACCAAGTCTCTGGAGGAAGGTTTTTACAAAGACTACTTCGCCCTGATGGATCCTGATGTGCTCAACGATGACACCACATTCCGAAATGCTCTCAGTAAGATCGGCTTATTGCTCGATACTGACAAACCCCATGAGAAGGATAAGCTAGCTGCTTTGTTCAGGGAATCCGTTGAGCTGCTCTCACGTCCCTTCAAGCATGGCACCTTCGACTTTGGCAATCAGAGCTACTTCGATGAGCTCGCTCAGTTTGGCGAAGATGCACGCCTTGACAAAGAGCTCAGCAAACTGAGCACGTCACGCGGTAATGCCCACGCGCTTTACCTTAATCGTACTTACTTTGGTTTATATCATCTAGTGGGCAGCCTCAATGGAATGATCACCACCAAATTACCCGAATACGCAGAGGCTATTCCGTCTTAAGGAAAGCTGCACCAATCGACTTCCCAACACCCATTCAACCTTATGAAAACAGTTCTCATCATCGGCGGATCACACGGCATATCAAAATGCTTGGCAGACAGACTTCAAAGTAGCGGCATCCAGACACTCACCGCTAGCCGCTCTGCCAGCAGTCATTGCAACGGCGCACAGCATCAGATCTTCGATGCCGCGAGTCCCACTGCGCTAAACATTCCCGATCAAATCGATGGCATCGTCTATGCTCCCGGATCGATCACGCTCAAACCTTTTCACCGCCTGAGCGAGGAAGACATGCTCACTGAGTTCAAACTCAATGCTCTCGGAGCCGCTCAAGTCATTCAGCAATGCCTACCCGCGCTGAAAAAATCACCTGCTGCTTCTGTGGTGCTTTTCTCCACCGTAGCCGTTCAGACTGGCTTGCCATTCCATGCGTCTATCGCCATGGCTAAGGGTGCGATTGAAGGACTGACCCGCTCACTTGCCGCCGAGCTTTCTCCATCGATCCGTGTCAACGCGATTGCCCCTTCTCTGACCGATACGCCACTTGCTGAGAACCTCATCAACAGTGATGCTAAACGCCAGGCTTCGGCCGATCGTCATCCGCTCAAAACCATTGGCGAAGCTGATGACATTGCCGCACTCGCTGCATTTTTACTCTCCGAGGAGGCTAAGTTCATCACCGGTCAGATCATCCACGCTGACGGCGGTATGGGCGATGTCCGCACGTTTTAGAAACCAGCCGGTCTCTATTTCCACGCAGAAATAGATTTGATCTCTAAGGCAAACTTTCCTGCCTGCTTGTCAGCCAGAATAATGCCCAGCCCACGGATTTGGGCAGGGTCAAAGTCACGCTTCAGCTTTCTTCCGCGCCAGCTCGCTTTCATCGCTGAAAACGGTATCTGCAGCTTAACCCACTGATCTTTCACTGTCTGAAAATCAGCGGTGAAGGACACCGACGAGCGGAGATATTCCTCATCCGTTATTGCGCGCAAACCATACGCTCTCCCGTCTCCTTTCACGAGAATCTCGACACCCTTCCATGCACTGAGATCCCATTGCTTACCTGCGATTCTAAACGAAGAAAAACCTCCGTTGTTTTGCAGCGAGATATTCCCCTTGAAAAGCAAGCTGTCGTTCTGCGTCATTTCGATGGTCCCTTGAGAAAGCCCTCCCATGACACCATCGTTAACGACATTCATTCGATGGCCTGCCTTTTTGTCCGTAAAATCGATGAGCATATTTGTAGTTGTTTTTTCAGCCAATGGCTCGCTGGCTTCTTGAGCGCTGAGTAGATTCAGCGAGGCCCATAAAAGCACTACGATTATCGTTAGGTTTTTGGTCTTTATGGAGGGGTTATTGGTCATAGCGCAAGCTCGCTTGGTTCATCACCCTGCTCAGACTGCCATCCCGAATGGATCTTTTCACGATAAGCCGCAGCATTATCTCTGTGAGCTTGCAGTTTCTCAGGCGCCATCTTATCGAGCTGCATGGTCATCATACCCAGCCTCGGTTGTTTTTTGTAGAAGTCGCGATTAGAGTCGATGAAGTCCCAGAACAATCCGTCCCAGATATCACACCAGTCACCTTTGGGATAATCTGACATTTTACGAATGTAGTTTGATCCACAGACATAGGGTTTGGTGACAAATTTACCCCCATCAGCAAACTGACTCATGCCATAGACATTCGGCACCATGACCCAGTCATAGGCGTCAATGAACATCTCCATGAACCAACGATAAACCGCGGTCGGCTTGACATGACAGAGCTGAAAAATCACACCCAACACCATCAGCCGATCGATATGATGGCAGTAGCCGGTTTTGAGTAACTCTTTGATCGCACGGTCCACCGGCGGCAAGCCACTGCGACCTGTGTAAAAACACTTTGGCAACTCATGGGTAAATCCCCAGAAATTAGACACCCGCATCTCTCGTCCATGCAGCTCATACATGCAGCGCATAAACTCACGCCAACCAATCACCTGCCGGACAAAACCCTCCAGCGAATTGAGCGGCACATCGTGTTCTTTGGCGTAATCGATGGCGCGCTGCACCACATAACTTGGATCTAATAATCCTATGTTGAGCATCGGCGTTAACAAGGAGTGCTGCTGAGTAGAGTAGCGCGTAGAAATAGCATCCTCATAGTCACCAAAGAGCTCAAAGCGTTCCTGTAAGAAGACCTCAAGCCAAGCCTCTGCCTCCTCATGTGTTCTGGGCAGCCCCATGCTGCACTCACCCCAAGCATTCGGGAAATGCTCTTTCACCCAGGCCGTTGTTTCCGCGCTGAATGCTCTAACCTCAGGCAGCTTGGGCTCGATATAGGTCTTGGGAAGTTTTTTGCGGTTGAGCTCATCATAACTCCAGGATCCGCCCTCGGGTTTCCCATTCTCATCAAGCAAGATACCCATGCGCTTTCTCTGCGCTTGATAAAAATGCGCCATGAAGGGTTTCTTTTTGCCCTCTAGGTATCCACGCCACCAGTCCTCAGGCGTGAGGAAGTTGGGTGTTTCATACCACAGTAAATTGATGCCCTTCTGATCACACCATTGCTGTAAGCGCCGGCTGATCAAGTCATCGACCACCTTGGCTACATGGATGGTGCTGAGCTTGCCAGGCAGCTTATCTAGCAAGTCGCAGCTGTGCGCTTGGCCAGATGGAATTTCGATGATTTCAGCATTGTAGCCAGAAACCGCTAACCCATCAACATAGAGCACGCCGGCTTCTCGAAGTAAGGCCTGTCTGCGAGCATGATGCTCAATCGGCCACTTGCTATCACTGCCATAAAGCAGGGGTTCCTCGATGAGAAACACAGGACGTTTTTTGTCCAGCGCGGGGTGCTCTTTGTAAAGCTGATGCGGATAAACCAGTGAAATTTCCATGAATATGTGCCTGCTAAGGTTTTTCTGCAGGCGGTTGGAGTTGCGCTTTAGCCGGCAACACCAATAACATTTCCCAGGTCTTTTTAGCGTCGGGAGTTCGGGGGCCATTGTAGCCCATCACCCGGTAATCTTCACTCCTTAGCCCCGCCTTTTGGACTGCCTCATCCAGTGCCAATTTTGCCTTCTGCATAGTCGTTCCATTCTTGTCCCCCTGCCACGTGTAGCTGAAAGCTTGCATCGCCGGCACATCTCGCACTTCAATTTTTCTACCATCCTTGCCGAGCTTACCGACCTCCTCATCTTGGTATAGAAAGCTCATCGACTTCATGCCCAATTTCTCTCCCTTACTTCCTTTCTCCTTCATGCCCATCTCAACGGGTGAAGTCATCGGAATGCCCTCGCGCTTGATGTGGCGGAACAAACGCCAAAATGCAAAACTACTACTGAAAGCATCGGTATACGCTACGCGGTATGCGGGAAAACTCTTCAAAGAGACTTCATTGTATGGGCCGGGTTCAGGCCAACCCTTTGGCAGCGGTGCCTCGGCCACATACTGTGGTTTTGCTGAGACTTCAGATGCCCCTTGAGCACCATTAGTCTGAGAAAAATACAGAGTCAGAACAACAATTGGCGGCACGCTTATGCAGAGAATTTTCATCATGCGGGTCATGGGATAACGCTTATAACCTCCGCGTATAAGCGAAATCCGTCAATGCCTATTTCTCACAGGCAGAACCCGACGTGATGTACCAGCTCGAGCCAGGCTGCTTGCCCAGCTTGAACCAGCGACCTTGTATCAGACTAGTGCTTGAAATGACGATGACCGGTGAAGACCATGGCGATGCCTGCTGCGTCAGCGGCGGCAATCACTTCCTCGTCACGGATGGAACCTCCAGGCTGGATACATGCCGTAGCACCGGCTTCGATCGCAGCATTGAGTCCATCAGCAAATGGAAGCATCGCATCGGATGCCATGATGCTGCCCTTGAGAGACAAGCCAGCTTCATTCGCCTTCCACACAGCAATGCGGGAGGAATCGACACGGCTCATTTGTCCTGCACCAATTCCAAGTGTGCGATCCATGCCTGAATAAACAATGGCATTGGATTTGACGTGTTTGACAACCCTCCAGCCGAAGCGCATTGCTCTGATTTCATCCTGCGTTGGTGGACGCTTGGTGACTACACGCTCTTCGATGTTATCGAGACCTAAGGCAGTGTGGTCACGACCCATCACCATCAGACCTCCTGGAGCGGAACGAATAACAGGGTCTTTTCTGACCGCTTCCCATGCATCGCTATTGAGCTTAATCAAACGCAAGTTCTTCTTCTTTTGTAAAATAGCACGAGCCTCAGGCTCAAAGTCAGGCGCTATGATCACATCCGTGAAAATCGATGAGATGATGCGGGCGAGGCCTTCTGTAAGCGGACGGTTGACCACGATCACACCACCAAACGGCGCCTGTGTGTCAGTCTCATAGGCAAGCTGCCAGGCCTTGCGTAAATCATCATCATGTTGACCGAGGCCACACGGATTCGTGTGCTTAAGGATCCCCACCGTTGGCCGAACGAAGTCAGTAATCAGCTCGGATGCCGCTTCAATATCAATGACATTGGTATAGCTAAGCTCCTTGCCCTGAAGTTGAGTAAAGACGTTACTGAAATCACCATACAGTGCGGTTGGCTGATGTGGATTATCCCCATAGCGCAGCTCCTGATCGAGTGGCAGGCTGATGACAAACTGAGAGCGTGTTCCTTCTCCCGCCTGAGAGAGGTAATTAGTGATCGCGGTGTCGTAGGTAGAGGTGCGCAGAAACACCTTTAGCGCCAGCTCCTCACGCAGCTTGTGGGAGGTGTCACCATCGTGCTCATCCATCTCAGCAAGTATCCGATCATAATCCTTGGGGTCTGTCACCACGGTGACTGACTTGTAGTTTTTTGCTGCGCTGCGCAGCATGGAGGGACCACCGATATCAATATTCTCAATGGCTTCCTCAAGAGTGACATCATCCTTCGCTACGGTTTCTTCAAAAGGATACAAATTAACAACCACCAGATCAATCGGCGGGATGTCATGATCTTTAGCCTGCTTGAGGTGCTCGTCATCATCACGCTTATGCAAGAGGCCGCCGTGCACTTTGGGGTGCAGTGTCTTAACGCGTCCCTCGAAGAGCTCGGGAGCACCAGTGAAGTCGGAAACATCGATAACCGTGAGGCCAGCCTCGCGTAGTGTTTTGGAAGTGCCTCCCGTGGAGAGCAATTCGATACCGTGTTTATCGAGTCCTTTGGCGAAGTCGACCAGACCGGACTTGTCGGAAACAGAGAGCAGAGCGCGTTGAATAGCCATAATGTGTTATTGGTAATATCCCTTGAATGCGGGGCCACTGACCTACCCTTAGCAGCTATTGGGGGCAAGCCGAATGTGTCAAGATAGCCTATTTCCAACCTAATCGCTTGATTCCTCGGGGGTGGTAACATCCTCTTTTAACCATTTCCAGAGAACTCCATCCACCGGCCCAAGCAGCCATGCCAGCACAAATAACACGCCACCACTCACCACAACTGAGGCCGCCATGTTGGAGTTAAACCAAACGTGCAAATACAAGCCGCCTACCGCCGAAAGCAAAGAGTGCAGCGCTGCAATGAGCAGCATTACCTTAAGACGGTAACTGCACAGGTAGGCTGCTGCTCCAGGTAGGATCAGTAATGCGATGACTAAAATAGCACCAACCGCCTGAAATGCTGCCACAACGATAAAGGATACCACAAACATCATGCCATAATGAATCACGGCAGGTCGGTAACCATAAGACGCGGCGAGATCGGCATCAAATGAACTCAACATCATCACCCGGTAAAAAAAGAACAATAGCACCATGGTGACCAAAGCCACCCCAGCCATGACCAAAACGGGCGCGGGAACCATCTGCCCAAAGAGCGCTACCCGATCATCCTCCAGCAGCAGTCCCAAGCGGCCATGCAAAACACACTCTAAATCGAGGTCCACATTTTTACCCAGCAACAACTCCATCAACAAAACCCCGAGCGCAAAGAGCGCTGTGAATGAGATGCCCGTGGCAGCATCCTGCTTCACCCTGGTCCACTTGTGAATCAGCTCAATAAACACCGTGGAGGCCAAACCCGCCAGCCCCGCACCGACAATGAGCCAAGGCGAGGCTAGATCCCCCGTGATATAAAATGCGATAACCACGCCCGGGAACACACTGTGACTGATCGCATCACCAGTGAGTGCCATGCGCCGCAAAATCAAAAACGAACCCATCTGCGAACACGGCAAGGCGACAAAGAAGGCCATCAGAATCAGCCAAAGAGCTCCAATGCCGAGAACCTCCCATGGCAAGGTGATGTATTCGATCATGTTCATCAACGAGTGAGAAGAGGCTGAGCAACCAAGTGTCTTGGCTGCGGAATGGGTTTACCGTGCGGATCCAGCTCGGGGAAATCAAGATGCTGCTCAAGTTGGCGAACAGTACCGGGCTCTAGGATATGCTCTATTTTCTCTGCATCCTCATGCACGTGATCTTCGGCATAGTCAGCTTCATTGGTCAGATAGAGCTCCCACAGACGATGATTGCGGACAATTTCCATCGCCCGCTTCCAACCCAAGCGGCTTAAGTGCAAGGAGACACCATCCTCAGCCATATCAATAAAGCCACGACTCAGCAGCGCCTTGCAATCCCTCCTCACGGCATCCTCAGTCTGCCCCCTCTTGCGAGCTAGCATTAAGACACTCACCTCTTCGTGGACAAAGCCCTCGCCCTCATGGATTTGATAAATAGCCTTTAGCGTATTTTCCCTTCTGACACGCATCCGACGCCTGAAGGTGCGCCATGCCTTCGACAATACTCCGTGCCGAGGGGCTACGAGATAAACCCCCGCAAACAGCGCTGTGGCTGACAGGGCGATTACGGGACCCGTGGGCAGCCCATTGACCTCAGCCGAGACAACGCCGCCGGCAAGCCCAGAAAGCACACCAAACAACACAGACAACAGCAACATGCGGTCAAAGCGATCGGTAAGGAGATAGGCCGCCGCCGCTGGAGTAATCAGCATGGCAGAGACCAGCACCACCCCCACCGCCTGCAATGCCACCACCACCGAAAAGGTCAGCAAAAAGTAAAACACGCCATTGAGTAATTTCACAGGGTAGCCAAGCCCTCTAGAAAAACCCTCATCAAAACTCATTACTAACAAGGGGCGCCGCAGAAAAAACATCGTCACCACAAGAACCAAGGTCGTCATCAACATCATCCGCAAATCACTGGCGTCAATCGAGCCAACATTACCAAAAAGAAAATTCATGACCCCAACAGTGTCCTGCTGATTTCTGGATTGCCACATGATGCCAAAGGCAAAAAATGTGGCTAACACAATTCCCAATGCTGCGTCCGACTTCAAGCGCGTGCTCATCATCATCAAGCGCACTAAACCAGCCCCCAATAAACCTGCTGTGGCAGCGAATACAAAAATCACTCCCGGGCTACGCTCTGAGCTGTAGATCAGACCTGCCACCACCCCCGGAAGAACCGCGTGAGAGACCGCGTCACCCATGAGAGCAACTCGCCGCAGGACAACAAAACAACCCAGCAAACCACAACCAGCGCCCAGTAATACCGCCGCCATCATCGCTTTAGCGCTACCGCCAGCCGGTATCAGAAAATCAACGGCAGAAGCTAAAACTGACATCTCTTGAACCATGCTGATCTTTATAATTTGGCAGCCCGATCTGCGACTTCACTAAGAATGGTCAGGCGCCCGCCATAGGTCTTTTGTAGCAGCTCAGGTGTGTAGACATCCTTTACTTCGCCAAAGGCAACAAGCCGCATATTGAGAAGTAGCAAACGATCAAAATACTCACCTGCGGACTGCAAATCATGATGAACTACAATGACTGTTTTACCGCGCTCACGCATTTCGCGAAGTAGCGTCACTATAGCTGCTTCAGTCGCCGCATCCACTCCAACAAACGGCTCATCCATCAAATACAGATCGCTATCTTGAGCCAGCGCGCGAGCTAGAAATACCCGCTGTTGCTGGCCACCACTCAGATTACCGATCTGCCTGTTCGAATAGGGCAGCATGCCAACCTTCTCGAGTGCCTCAGAGGCACGCCTTTTTTCGGCCTTGCCCGGTCCACGAAATAAACCCAATCCACCATAAGTTCCCATCAGAGCAACATCCATCACCGTGACGGGAAAATCCCAGTCGACACTCTCCCGCTGAGGAACATAACCAACACGATGTAGATTCTCTCGCAACGGCTTGCCAAACACTTTGACCCAGCCACCTGATGAGGGCACAACGCCCATCACCGCTTTGATGAAGCTCGACTTGCCTGCGCCGTTGGGCCCGACAACACCGACCAAGCTGCCAGCCGGCACTGCTACATCAATACCATACAGTGCAGGTCGCTTATGGTAAGTTACCGTAAGGTCGTGGGTTTCCAGCGCAGGTTGTTGTTCGTCACTCATTGCTATTACTATCGCTATTACTCTTACTACTGTTCTCTCATCAAATTGACTACCCTGCTAATACCAGCAAGCACTGATCACTTCAAGCCGTCCACCAGCGTATTCACATTATGTTTGATCATGCCGATGTAGGTTCCTTTATCATAGGTTTCCCCATGCAGTGTCACCGTATCTCCGAGCTCCCCCATCGCATCAGAAAATAACTCATGCTTGCTGACCTGAACACCCGCTTCAGCCGCAACAGCTCTGATGCCCTTGGCATTGACGCTCGACTCAGGAAAAATAGTCTTCAATGCACGCCGCTGGATGAAGTCGACGAGATCAGACCTATCTTTCAAGCCCGATTCAGAATTAGTAGACACCCCCTGCAATCCTCTAACCTGAATCGCAAAAGCTTTACCGAAATAATGAAAGGCATCATGACTAGTAACCAGCACTCTTTGTCCTGGCGGGATCTCACCGACCCTTGCCTGTGCCCAATCATGCAAAGCGATAAGCTCACCGGCATAGTCCGCTGCCCTCTCTTTGTATTGGTCAGCACCTTTTGGATCAGCCTCCGATAAAGCATCAACAACAACGCTGAGGCACTGAGCCCAAAGCTTTGGATCCCCCCAGATATGTGGATCGTAGTAACCTTGGAATTCTTCCTCTGGTTTTAACAAATCGGCCTCTGCAATGCCGTCAGTGACCGCAAACACGCCACCATGATTTTTTGCTCTTTTCTCCAAAACATCCTGCATCTTTCCCTCCAGATGATGGCCGCTATAAAAGATAATATCCGCACCCTGCAGCGCCGCCGTATCTCTAAATGTCACTTGATAGCTATGCGGGTCGACACCTGGCCCCATCAAACCCTCAACCAAAATGCGATCTCCGCCGATGATCTTGACCATATCAGTCACCATGGTGGTGGTCGTCACCACCCTCAGTTTGCCCTCCCCGTTGGCTGAGCTAGGCGACACGTCCTGCTCTTTCTGCAGCATCCAAGACAAACCACCGACCAGAGCACCGATGACCACGATAATGACCACTATCTTTTTTGTCATGAAGCCTCTTAAAACAGAAGACTGAGACCGTCAAGTTGAAATTAGCCTCGGCTAATTTTCTTTTCTGCGCAAAACTAATTTAACACTACAATTCCTGCTGTATTTGTGTAGGTTTTTCGCAAGACTCTCACTGAGTGGAACGTAAATGAAATATCATGGATAAAAACGCAGGCGAAAACGATCAAAAACCCAACAAGGACAACGGGAAAAAGGCCGCAGAAAAGGCCGATAAAAAAGGTCAAGATACTGCTAAATCTACATCTTCAGACTGTGGAGCCTGCGAATGCACAGCCCAGAAAAAATTCTTTGTGCCCGTGTTGATTCTTGGTTTCCTTGCTATTCTGCTTGTTGCCATCATGCCTACCCTCGGGGAAATCGGAATGGCTAGCGAGAGCGCCACCACCACGATTGGCAAATGGATCGGCTTTCTCGGTGAATTTCACCCCCTCTTTTTGCACCTTCCGATTGGCGCCTTAATGCTGGTCCTGCTCATGGAAGTGTTGCGCTTGATCACCTTCGGGAAATACACCCCCAATACCACACTGGGTTTATTTTTCGCATCAGCCACTGGTGTCTTTGCCGTCGCCTTCGGCTACTGCCTCTACCTGACTGGAGACTTCTCCGGCGAGCTCATTGAGGAACACAAGCGAGATGGCATCATCTTCACCATCCTTCTTATTGCCACTTTCCTTGTTAAGTACACCTCTGACATTGGCCTCATGGGTAAATTTGCCAAACCCTCCTACATCGTCGGCCTATTCCTAACGACTGCCATGATGATGAGCGCAGGCCATCACGGTGGTCAAATCACCCACGGCGACCCACTCGACAAAGCCCCATGGAAGCTCGACGAAGAAGCCGCCACGGCTGAAGTGATCGTTGATCCCATCCTCTACACCAACATTGTTCATCCCATTTTGGAGCAAAAGTGCATTACCTGCCACGGTGAGACCAAACAAAAAAGCGGTCTGCGCATGGACAGCTACGCTGCTCTGCTCGACGGTGGCGAAGAGACTGACTGCTTGATTCCCGGAGATACCAAGAACAGCGCCATGGTCGCCTACCTGCACCTCCCTCTTGAAGACGATCTACACATGCCACCCGAGGGCAAAAAACAGCTTACCGAAGAAGAAATTCAAATCCTCAAATGGTGGGTTGAAATCGGAGCGCCTGAATCAGACACCCTCAGTGCTCTTGAAGTGCCCGAGGAAATTACAGCAGCTCTTAATACGCTCAAAACACCAGAGCAGATCGCTCGTGAGAAAGCAGCTCTTGAAAAAGCTAAACAAGAGCGCATTGCTACTATGAAGGCCAAGCGCGCCCGCCTTGCCTCATCCTTGAAGTCGGTCAACGAAAAGTATGCTGGCTCGCTCAACTATATTTCCAAGGATAGCACCAACCTGTCTTTCTCTGCCGTCAGCTACCGTAAGGATTTCAATGATGAAAGCCTCGAGATTCTCAAAGATGCCGCCGCTGACATCACCGAGCTCGACCTCAGTGCCACTGCCATTACCGATGCTGCTGCCTTTAGCCTTGGTGAATTTGCCAGCTTGAAATCACTCAAACTCAACCAAACAAGTATCACCGACTCATCTTTGCCTGAAATTCAGAAACTCAATCAGCTCGCGGTTTTGAACCTTCACAGCACAGCGGTCACTGATGCAGGCATTAAGAACCTGGAGCCCATGAGCTCGTTGAAAAAAGTATACCTGTGGAATACCAAGGTTACCGAGGCCGCCGCCAAGTCACTGGAAAAAACGCTCACTGACAAACACCAAGAAGCTCAGCAAGGGCTCGAAGAGGAAGATCAAGATAAGCTTACACCTCAAGTCATCTTGGGAGCCTCAAGCAAGCCTGCTGCTGCGCCAAAACCTGCGGCTGCACCAAAACCTGCGGCGGCACCCAAGCCTGCTGCACCCAAGCCTGCCGCTAATTAGCATAGCCGCCATCGGCTTCAATGCCCATGCCCTGCGCTAGGAGCCCTAGAAGCCCTAGCGCACACTTTAGCTTTATCTTCCTTGTTCTTTAGCTGTCTGACAAGCAATACACAGTGAGACCGATGGCTTGGCCTTCAAGCGCTCGATATTGATTTCCTGTTGGCAATCATCACATATGCCGTATGTGCCGTGATCAAGCTGATCCAAAGCGTATTCGATTTTTTCCAACAGCTTGCTCTCTGAGAAGCCAAGCTGATGTTCTACCATGTTTTCGGCAATTTTGTCAGCCCTCTCGGTCTCATCTGCAATAACACCTGAGCCTGTCTTCTTACTGTGTCGGTTAACATCGGCCAAGACGTCTTGCTGCTGACCTATAAGGGCTTTTCTCAGTTCTATTTTTTCACTTTCGGTCATTTTTCAATCAGTGGTTGATGGGTTTTTTTGTTAGGAAAAATTACAATATAATACTTCACCATATTGCAACTGCATTCAACTACATACTGAGAATATTTTTGTAATCATGTTGCCTTTCGTTTTTTTCAGCACTAAAGACATTTATCACATCAACACATGATGTGATCTCTTCATGGAGGCCCGCTACTGACGGGCAGGAAATAGATGGGGAATCCAGTGACGCTCGCATTGAACATGTAAGCCATTCTGGAGCGGTTACGCCACTGTAAGTCATAACACGAGAGTGACATGACAAGCCAGAATGCCAGCCATGAGGATTAGAGTGATCTCCTGCGTAAAACAGGAACCCCTCAACACCCATGAATAATAAAACATACGCACTCCATAAGAGTGCCACTAAGTCGGCCCTGCCCGCTCGTCTCAATGACCGCGTCTCAGGATCTCTCATCGCCCTCTGCCTTGTATCTGTATCTACCGTCGTTTCGGCCGAACAGGATCCCGCAAAGCTTCCCGATACAACGATCATCGCTAATCGAACAGCGACTCCCCTTTCACAGGTGGGCAGTTCTGTCAGCGTTCTGGATGT
>Ga0206128_1001693_pt1 | contig 21177 bp, 20 predicted proteins | sample Helgoland_Spring_7_FD_148601 | JGI IMG/M metagenome (GOLD analysis project Ga0206128, IMG submission 148601) | Pelagic subsurface seawater microbial communities from Kabeltonne, Helgoland, North Sea - Helgoland_Spring_Bloom_20160426_1 | ecosystem: Environmental > Aquatic > Marine > Epipelagic ... | reverse complement strand
CTCTCTCCTCTTCACAAATAGAAAAATACAACTACATAAAGGAAAAAAGAGATGAGGGATATTACTATTATCAGATTAGTGATATGATGAATGAATCAAACTTCAAACCTCAAAGAACCGACATATTCACCCCACAACAAGTATGGGGATTGGAATTTAAAATGGAAAAACGACTAAAAAGATTAGATAAAATAAAGAACCCTAAAATTCTAAAAATTAGTATTTTAGAGAAGAAATAAATTTTGTAATTTAAAATAATAGTATGGAGGTATTTGGAATTATTGGAATGTCGTTAGGAACGATGGGGTTTGTGTTTGGAATAATCTGTTTAAACCAAATGGGGAAACTCATAAAAACTCTAAAAGAAAAGAAAATTCTTGAAGAGGATTACAAAAATGTAGATACGTTTTAAATTAAAACTGATTTATTTGAATATCAACCCACAGATTTGTCTTTAGTGACTACTGTGGAGTAAATCTTAAGCATCTTACTTCTGCTCGTGATTATAAACTTAACTCGTAGCTTAACCTCCAAGACTCAATCAAGGCGCACTTTTTGTGATCTGTGAAATCTATGGATCCCTTAACTAGGATTCCCTCAATTAAATTTCCAATTCATTTGAGCCTTAGCTCACTCGAGATCGTTATCTTTGGAGGTAGGAGAAGTAATTGTTAAATTAAATCAATTATTATGAAAATAATTTACTCAGAAAATGCACCAGATCCCATTGGCCCTTACAGTCAAGCGGCATTGGTGAATGGTCTACTTTATGTCTCAGGTCAAGTAGCTATTGACAGCAAAACACAAGATTTAATAATAGGAAGTATTGAAGCAGAAACTACCCAGGTTATGGAAAATTTAGGGGCGATACTTAAGGAAGCGTCAACTGATTTTTCTAAGGTGATCAAATGCAGTATTTTCATAAGGGATATGGATGATTTTGTCAAGATCAATGAAATTTATGGAAAATATTTTAGTAAAAATGCTCCTGCCCGCGAGACTATTGAAGTATCAAAATTACCGAAAAATGGAAACATTGAGATTTCATGCATTGCCTCAGTACATTAAGATTGTAAAAAACTAGCGTTATATATGAGTCAGGTAAGGGTAAGATTTGCACCTAGTCCAACGGGAGGATTGCATATCGGAGGAGTGAGAACAGCTATTTTCAATTATCTCTATGCAAAAAAAATGGGAGGTACTTTTATTTTACGAATAGAAGACACCGATCAAGCACGATTTGTAGCTGGAGCCGAGGCCTATATTAAAGAAACACTTTCGTGGTGTGGTATTGACCCCAAGGAAGGTCCGGATATTGGAGGTGATTATGGTCCTTACAGGCAATCTGAAAGAAAAAAAATTTATCAAAAATATACACAACAGCTGATTGACGAAGGAAAGGCTTATTATGCCTTTGATACTCCTGAGGAAATTGATCAAATGCGCGAAAAATTAAAAGTTGCAGGCGTATTAAATCTTAATTATAACTCCGCTTCACGGAAAACCATGAAGAATTCATTGACTTTCTCAAAGGAAGAAGTGAAGGAAAAAATACAAGTAGGGATACCTTATGTGGTACGTTTCAAAATGCCCGATAAAAGAGAAATTAGATTCCATGATTTGGTCAGGGGTTGGGTATTGGTTCACTCTTCAACTCTAGATGACAAGGTACTCTTAAAATCTGATGGATTGGCTACCTATCATTTAGCCAATGTCATAGATGACCATTTAATGAAAATTACTCACGTTATTCGTGGAGAAGAATGGCTCCCATCAGCTCCGCTCCATGTGATGCTATATGAAGCGTTTAATTGGGAGACAGACATGCCAGATTTCGCGCACTTGCCTTTGATCATGAAACCAGATGGCAATGGAAAACTGAGTAAAAGGGCAGCAGATAAGGGCGGATTTCCAATTTTCCCACTTAATTGGACCGATCCTACTTCGGGAGAGACCCTTCAAGGGTTTAGAGAAATGGGATTTTCTTCAAATGCATTAGTGAATTTTCTGTCTTTATTGGGATGGAACCCAGGTGGGGATCAAGAAATTTTTGATCTAAAGGCCCTGATTGCAAATTTTTCCATTGAGCGCATAGGCAAGTCGGGTACAAAATTCGATTTCGATAAAGCGAAATGGTTTAATCAGCATTATCTAAAAAATACGGAGATTGAAGTGCTTGCACTTGAACTAATAAAAGATTTACATAGCCATTACGGCCTTGAGTGCTCTCTCGAACTAGGTAAACAGATTGTAGAATTATTTATTCAAAGAGTTACTTTTCCTCAAGAATTTGCCAGTGAAGCCCAGTTCATTTTTCATGAACCTCAATCATATGATCAAAAAGTGATTCATAAAAAGTGGAATGAAGAAAGTAAAATGGCGCTGAATGCATATGCCAATAAACTGGCTGTTTTGTCTGAAATCAATGGTGACAGTGCACAGGAATTATTTCAAGAAACCATGGCGTCGATCCAAATGAATCCGGGTAAGGTGCTTCAATTGCTGAGGGTATCCATCATGGGCGGGGGGTCCGGACCTGATTTAATGAAAATTATTGAAATTTTGGGGCCTGTTGAGATATCAAAAAGGATTCAAAATGCCATAGTACAATTTGATCAAATCAAAATAGTCTTACCATGAAGAAAAAGAGAAAACCAAAAGAGCATGAGCAACCTCAAGTTCATGAAAAATTAAAAGGGTTAGAGTTGAAAATTGATAAATTTGGGGAGATAAAATCTAGCTTAAATATTGATCAAATCAATCAGTTTTTAAATGAAAACGTCAAAGATAAGAAGTTAAGTGATCAAGACATCCCCCATAAAAAAACTAAGTGAAAAGCTTAATTTAGTAATGAGGTAACCCTTCTAAAACCGTATTTTCATGATGATAATGAATCGGATTCAATGATACAAATAGGAATAATAAAGGAAGAAAAAGTTCCGTTAGATCATCGTGTGCCCATTACGCCTGCCCAGACCGTACAGATTCAGAGAGATTTTCCAAAGGTGCGGATAAAGATCCAAAGTAGTAGCGTCAGGTGTTATCCTGATGAGGACTATAGAAAGGAAGGTATAGAGATTGTTCCTTCTGTTAAGGATTGTGATATTTTGATGGGCGTTAAAGAAGTACCTATACTTTCTTTAATTGCTGATAAAACCTATTTGTTTTTTTCTCACACTATTAAAAAACAGATCTACAACCGGAATTTATTGCGTGCCATTTTAGAAAAAAATATTCGAATTATTGATTATGAGGCATTGATCAATGAGCATGGCCATCGAATTGTAGCCTTTGGGAGATGGGCAGGTATCGTAGGTGCCTATAATGCCATATGGACTTATGGAAAGAGGTATAATTTGTTCACCATCAAACGGGTCCATGATTGCTTTGATTTCGAAGATTTAAAAACCGAATACTCAAAAGTGAAGTTACCCTCCATTAAAATTGCCATTACGGGCGGAGGTCGCGTATCAAAAGGCGTAATGGAAGTCCTCTTGGCGATGAATATTAAAATGGTATCTCCTGCTGCTTTTATAGAGCGTGTATTTGATGTTCCTGTATTTTGCCAACTCAATACAAGAGATTATTGTAAGCATAAATCCGGAGAATCATTTGTCAGATCTTCTTTTTATAGCTCTCCAGAAGATTATAAAGGGGATTTTTTAAAATATGCACAAGTAGCTGATGTATTGATTGCTGGCGCCTATTGGGACCCTAGGGCACCCGTTTTGTTTGAGCGGGAGGACGTCTTAAAAAATAACTTCAAAATCAGAATCATTGCTGATATTACTTGCGATATTCAGGGGTCTATCCCTTCTACTCTTCGCTCATGTACGATTGATGAGCCTATTTACGATTATAATCCAAGTGAGGATGTCGTAGAATTGCCCTTGACTGATGAGGCGAATATTACGGTAATGGCCGTAGACAATTTGCCTTGTGAACTTTCAAGAGATGCTTCAGAAAGTTTTGGGGACGAGCTTATTAATAATGTCTTGCCTTATTTAATAGGGGAGGATACATTGGGCAGGATTGCAAATGCCACGGTAGCAGAGAAGGGCCGGCTATCTGGCAAATATGATTACTTGAAAGATTACGTCGAGGGGAAATAAAAAAGGCCTTTTTTATAGATTGTGGGTTTTATCCGTTCATGGAAACCAAAAATTCGTCATTATTTCGGGTGCCTTTCATACGGCTCAATAAGAATTCCATCGCTTCGGGGCTGGTCATGTCATTCATGAACTTGCGCAAAATCCAAACACGACTGAGTTCTTCTTTATCCATTAATAGATCCTCTCTTCTCGTACCAGAACCTGGAACGTCAATGGCAGGATAAACGCGTTTGTTAGATAACTTCCTATCTAAAACAAGCTCCATATTGCCAGTTCCTTTAAATTCTTCAAAAATAACTTCATCCATTTTAGATCCGGTATCGATTAATGCAGTAGCTATAATGGTTAAAGAACCGCCATTTTCAACATTCCGAGCGGCACCGAAAAACCTTTTGGGTTTGTGTAATGCATTGGCGTCAACACCTCCTGAAAGTATTTTTCCTGACGAAGGAACGACGGTATTGTAGGCTCGCGCCAAGCGCGTCAACGAATCAAGTAAAATCACGACATCATGACCGCATTCTACCATTCTTTTGGCTTTTTCCAATACCATTGAGGCCACCTTTACGTGTCTTTCCGCTTGTTCATCAAAAGTAGAGGCAATGACTTCTGCTTTTACAGAGCGCGCCATATCGGTGACTTCCTCTGGTCGCTCATCAATAAGTAATATGATCAGGAAGCATTCTGGATGATTTTCAGCGATCGCATTGGCTACATTCTTGAGCAACACGGTCTTACCTGTTTTTGGCTGGGCGACAATCATACCTCGTTGTCCTTTTCCAATGGGAGCGAACAGATCTAAAATTCTGGTTGAATAATTATCAGGTTTCGTACTGAGGTTGAGCTTTTCTTGTGGAAATAATGGAGTCAAGTATTCGAAAGCAACCCGATCCCTAATTTCTTCAGTAGTCTTACCGTTTACGGAGGAGACTTTCAATAGTGCGAAGTATTTTTCACCGTCTTTGGGAGGTCTAATTTCACCTTTGACTGTATCACCTGTTTTCAAACCGAATAGTTTGATTTGAGAGGGGGATACATAAATGTCGTCTGGAGAGGCCAAATAATTGTAATCACTCGATCTTAAAAAGCCATAGCCATCTTGAAGGGTTTCAAGAACACCTTCGTTTTCAATAATACCTTCAAACTCTTTTATATTTTTAAGGTATTCATCTTTTTTGGCTCGAGCTTCATCTCGGGCGATATCCCGTTCATTTTTCTCTCTCCTTTCAGGTTTTTTTTCTGTTTTTTCTTGATTTAAGGGCTTTTTCTCTCTTGCTTCTACTTTTGTCACAGGAGTATTGGTTGCAGCAGTTTGAATTTCTTTTTTATCTCCGTCCTTTAAATTAAGATCTAGGGAAGCCAATAGTTTTGAGGTACCATCCTTTACTTCTGGAGGGCGAGATGTTGCTGTTGGTTGGTTTACTTTTTTGGTATTGGGATTTGGAGGTCTCTTTTTAGGAGCTGTTTTGATTTCTTTTTCAGCAATAGGCGCGCTGACTTCACTTTCGGGAAGGGTAGCTTGTATATCTAAAATTTTATAAATAAGGTCTTGTTTCGACTCTTTTTTGGCATTTTTGAGGCCAAGTCCCTCGGCAATTTCTATTAATTCAGAAAGCAACCGAACGGTTAATTCATCTAATGTGTGCATAAAAGGTAACTAGTGGATATAAATAATCTGGATGTGTATTAAGATATGATCTGACCTAGAATAATTTGGTCTTAGATCTTCATTGATTAGAGTTGCAATAATATAGCAAGTTGTAAATATAAACAAATATTAAGGTTTTTTTTATGTATCTATAAGATTGATCGTATATATTTTCGCTTTATTGCCATTCTAAGGGTTTCTTTGTAACCTATAAAAAAATTAAGGAAATGCTGTTAGTCCGCGAGATCAAAGAAAATTTTGGAAGATATGTTTTAGGCCTCAGGAAAAGGGGTTTTCTGGAGCCTGATGAGCAATTAACGCATATTATTGAGTTAGATGACCAACGAAAGGAAGTACAAGGGACACTGGATGATACATTGAGCCGTTCGAATCAACTTTCGAAGAAGATAGGGGTTTTAATGCAGTCGGGGCATAAAACGGAAGCTCAAAAAATAAAATTAGAAACTACTGAAATTAAAGAGCGTGGTAAGGTTTTATCTGGGCAACTTCAAGATATTGAAAAGGCGTTGAAGGAGAAATTATATGAGTTGCCAAATATCCCAAATGAAAAAGTGGTGGCAGGTCAAAGTGAGGAGGACAATGAATTACTATTTCAAAAAGGCGATTTTCCGCAATTAGAAGTAGATCATCAACCGCATTGGGAATTGATCAAGGATTATGGATTGGTTGATTTTAATATAGGAAATAAAATTACGGGTGCAGGATTCCCTTTTTACAAGGCACAAGGTGCACGATTGGTCAGGGGTTTGGTTAACTATTTTTTGGATAAAGGGATTGCCGCGGATTATCAAGAGGTTCAGCCACCTATCTTGGTCAATGAGGTATCAGGTTTAGCTACGGGGCAGTTGCCTGATAAAGAAGGGCAGATGTACCATTTATCTGATACTAACCTTTACTTGATACCGACGGCAGAAGTACCTCTTACCAATATTTATAGAGATGCTTTGTTAGCAGAAGCTGATTTTCCCATTAAAATGATTGGATATACGCCTTGTTTTAGAAGAGAGGCGGGATCATGGGGTACTGATGTGCGAGGTCTCAATAGACTTCATCAGTTTGATAAAGTAGAGGTAGTGCAAATTGCAAAACCAGAAGATTCTTATGCGGTCTTGGAGGAAATGAAACTACATGTGGAAGATGTAATAGCCTCATTGGAATTACCTTATCGAATGTTAAGATTGTGTGGTAAGGATTTAGGGTTTACCGCTACGATTACGTATGATTTTGAAGTATACTCTGGGGGTCAGAAAAAATGGCTAGAAGTGAGTTCAGTTTCAAATTTTGAGAATTATCAGGCCAATCGGCTAAAACTGAGGTATAAAACTAATGGAGGTGAAAAACAACTCGCACATACCTTAAATGGAAGCGCTTTGGCGGTACCACGAATTTTAGCTTCAATACTTGAAAATAATCAAACAAGTAAGGGCATTAAAATGCCTGCTGTACTGCAGCCTTATTTGGGATTTGATTTTATTGAAAAATAGCTATGTTTTCTTACTGGAACAAATCCTCACAATATGAATTGATTGCTCTTACCATATGAATAAATTTTATTGAAGAAGGTGTTGGATATTTATGAAAACCTGTCCCATTTTACTTTTATGATAACTTTTTAATTTTTAAAATATGATTTCGATCAGGAAAGGGGTTCAAAAAGATTTAGCCCAAGTTTTAGGCTTGATCAAAGAATTGGCCATTTATGAAAAAGCATTGGAGGAAGTTGAAAATAGTGTTGGCCAAATGGAAGTGGACGGCTTTGGTGAATCCGCGATCTTTGATTTTTATGTTGCGGTAAATAAAGGCTTTATTGTTGGGACTGCTATTTATTATACGAGATATTCGACCTGGAAGGGAAGGCGTCTTTATTTGGAAGACCTGGTCGTAAAAGAATCTTTGAGGAGACAAGGGATAGGTAAGATGTTATTCGATGAGGTTTTAAAAACAGCAAAGGCTACACAATGTACGGGTATGATGTGGCAGGTTCTTAATTGGAACGAGAGTGCTATTAATTTTTATAAAAAGCATTACCCCACTCAGTTTGGGCATGAATGGATCAATTGTAATATTGATTTTTAAATTTCCTCTAGAAGGGTTGTGAATGACAATACTTTTTCACCAAACTTAGCCCTCAGCTCGTTTTGTAGTATGGTGCCTTGGTTGGTCAGGTATTGTTGAACATCAGCAATATTTGTTGCTGTAAATTGGACGGCATAAGTAGTTCCTGAGGCATCAGGATGTTCGTTAATTAGCCTTAATATACGATGTTCGGTAAAATGTTGGGTACCGAGGATATCTAATATATGTTCGTTTTTCATCCACTTTAGCCATTCGGATTCAATTGGAGGTTCTACATTGAAGGTTATATTGTAGACGAACATATTTATGAATTCAGTTAGTTTACAAAGTTATTTAAAGTTTTAATGGATGTGTCATGAATTAAAAATAATCTGATTAATATTTTTTAAGGATACATAGACGCTCTTCAACTGAGAGGAGTCATGGGGCATTTTTGATTTCAAAAAATCAAAAAAAGCATATTTATTATAAAATAATTCATATATTAGTATTGTTGCTAAAATCAATTCGAGTTTTTCAATTCAGTCAAACTAAGGATGAAAGTCTCAAAATCAAAAGAAAAGTGGGGTCAGATCCCAAATTTTAAAAATTATTTAATTTCGAATCAAGGTAAAATAAAAAGTATTGCTCGAAAAGTATGGCATTCAGGGAGTAAAACTGAAATGAGATTAAAAAGTAAAATTATGTGTCAGAGATGGAATAAGAAATGTAAGTGTTACTTTCTTGATCTGATGAGTGATGACAAAAAAAGGAGGACAATTTATCCCCATAAAGAAGTGGCCAAACTATATGTACCTAATGATGATGAGACAAAAATCATGATTATTCATAAAGACAATAATCCCCGAAATAATAGAGCAGAAAACCTCTTGTGGATGACCGCATCACAACATATGAGATGGCAATTTGAGATGGGAAATAAGAATAATTTTAAAGTTTGGAAAACGAGAAAGAAGTTATACGCCAATGGATTTAAAGAAACCACAGTTTTACCGGGCAGGCCAAAGAAAAAGTATCCTGAGCATCTTGATATAGGATTAAAATAAAAAATGAGATTCATTGAATCTCATTTTTTGTTTATTTTTAAATTTATTTCTTAACTCACAGCTTCAATGTGAACGTAAGATCTGTCTTGCCGACCTTTTTTGAATTGAACCAATCCATCCGTGAGTGCAAATAACGTATGATCTTTCCCCATTCCGACGTTGTTACCGGGATGATGTTTGGTTCCACGTTGACGAATGATGATATTCCCGGCAATGGCTTTTTGACCACCAAAGATCTTAACACCCAATCGCTTACTTTCGGATTCTCGACCGTTATTTGAACTACCTGCGCCTTTCTTATGTGCCATCTTTGATAATTATTTTATATCTTCTATTAATATTTTTGTAAACTGCTGTCGATGTCCATTTTTGACACGGTAGCCTTTGCGCCGCTTCTTTTTGAAAACAATGATCTTATCTCCTTTGACGTGCTCTAGTACTTTTCCAGACACACTAGCACCTTTCACCGAGGGAGTACCTACTTTTACTTTTCCATCGTCGTCCGTGAGGAGTACCTGAGAGAAATTTAAAGAAGTTCCTGCTTCAGCATCCATTAAAGGAGCATACAAGAATTTATTTTTTTCTACTTTGAATTGCTTACCAGCAATGTCGACTATTGCGTACATTCTTATTATTTTAAAAAGAAGTGCAAATATAGGATTTTTGATTTAAAACGCAAAAGGATTGGCCTCACAATAATTGGAAATAGTTGTGGATAATTTTTTTTTAAAAAAAAAAGATTTTTTTTAAACCTCATTGAGGGGTGAAATAGATGCAAGTTTTTTCATTTAAACGACTCTTAATATATTATATATCAATTAGATATGTACTTATCCACAGTCTTGATCACCCATGATATTCCATGGAATACGATTTGTATTTTAGGTCTGATTTGGACACATTTGTAAACGGAGTTAGAAAAAGTAAATCACCACAATACTTTTGTTTACACGACTGACTTTGGTTACACAAATTTTAAATACTTATAACGCAATACCACATGCCCAAGAACCTAAGGTTTAAAGGGCTTGAGCAAAATATTGCTGTCGCAATACAACGAAAAAATGATAAATAATGAGCAATCCTGTAGTAGAAATTAAAAACGAACCCATTTTAAAAGAGAACAGTAATAGATTTGTCTTGTTTCCTATCGAGCATGATGATATTTGGAGCTATTACAAGAAAGCAGAAGCTAGTTTTTGGACGGCTGAAGAGATAGATTTAGGGCAAGATCTTAAAGATTGGGATACCCTGACAGGGGACGAGCGACATTTCATTAAGCATGTTTTGGCCTTTTTTGCAGCAAGTGATGGAATTGTGAATGAAAATCTCGCTGAAAATTTTGTTTCGGAAGTACAATATACCGAGGCAAAATTCTTTTATGGATTTCAAATTGCCATTGAGAACATCCATTCTGAGACTTACTCACTCCTTATAGATACCTATGTAAAAGATGTTAAAGAAAAGGATGGTCTTTTCAATGCATTAGATACTATGGACTGTGTAAAGAAAAAGGCAGATTGGGCGCTTCGTTGGATAGATGAGGGTAATTTTGCGGAAAGATTAGTTGCTTTTGCTGCAGTCGAAGGTATCTTTTTCTCAGGAAGTTTTTGTTCTATATTTTGGTTGAAAAAAAGAGGATTGATGCCGGGTTTAACCTTTTCAAACGAATTGATTTCTAGAGATGAGGGGCTACATTGTGACTTTGCATGTTTACTATACAATAATCATCTGGTTAACAAATTGAGTAATGAAGCTATACAAACCATTATAGCGGATGCTGTAACTATTGAGAAAGAATTTGTAACCGATGCGCTTCCGGTAAGATTAATTGGAATGAATGCGGAGTTGATGTGTCAATACATTGAATTCGTAGCAGATAGACTTTTGTTGGAATTGAATTGTTCCAAAATCTATCACGCATCCAACCCATTCGACTTCATGGAAATGATTTCGCTTCAAGGGAAAACGAATTTCTTTGAAAAAAGGGTGGGAGAATATCAAAAAGCAGGTGTTTTGAATACCGAAAACGACAACGATAAATTCAGTCTTGACCAAGACTTTTAATAGAAATAAAATATAAGAAATCAACCATGTTAGTACTAAAGAGAGACGGCCGAAGAGAATCAGTTAAATTTGATAAGATTACCGCGAGGATTGAGAAGTTATGCAAAGGGCTCAATAGAGATTTTGTGGAGCCAGTCAAAATAGCCCAGAAGGTTATAGATGGTTTATATGATGGTGTAAGTACTGTCCAGCTAGATGATTTGGCAGCAGAAATTGCAGCTTCCATGACCACACGCCATCCAGATTTTGCCAAATTGGCAGCGAGAATTGCCATCTCCAATTTGCACAAAGTAACATCGGAATCCTTCTCTAACACGATGAAGCATATGTACACCTATGTGGATGCCAAAACAGGAGAGAATGCACCTTTACTTTCGTCAGAGACCTACGGAGTAATCAAAAAAAATGCGAAAAAATTAGACGAGGCCATCGACTATGATCGAGATTTCAATTATGATTTTTTTGGTTATAAAACCTTAGAAAGGGCTTATTTGATGCGGTTGAATGGCAAGATTGTAGAGCGACCCCAACACATGTTGATGAGGGTATCCGTGGGTATTCATGGAGATGATATTGAGGCGAGCATAGAAACCTATCACTTAATGTCAGAAAAGTGGTTCACGCACGCAACTCCTACTTTGTTCAATGCGGGTACCCCAAAGCCACAACTTTCCTCTTGTTTCTTGTTGACCATGCAGGATGATAGTATTGATGGAATATATGATACCCTAAAGCAATGTGCTAAAATATCACAATCTGCAGGAGGTATCGGTTTGAGTATCCACAATGTAAGAGCGACTGGAGCTTATATCAAAGGAACCAACGGTACTTCGAACGGTATCATCCCGATGCTTCGGAATTTTGATATGACCGCCAGGTATGTCGATCAAGGAGGAGGCAAAAGAAAAGGAAGCTTTGCCATTTACCTTGAGCCTTGGCATGCTGATATATTTGATTTTCTTCAGTTGAAGAAAAATCACGGAAAAGAAGAGTTAAGGGCGAGAGATCTATTTTATGCGATGTGGATTTCAGATTTGTTCATGCGTAGAGTTGAGGAGAATGGAGAATGGTCCCTTTTCAGTCCTGATGAAGCGAAGGGTTTGGAGGACAGCTACGGAGAGGCGTTTGAAAAATTGTATGAGAAATACGAGCAAGAGGGAAAAGCGAGAAAGGTAGTGAAGGCTCAAGATCTTTGGTTTGAGATCTTAGAGGCTCAAATTGAAACAGGAACACCTTACATTTTGTACAAGGATCATGCGAATCGTAAGTCTAATCAAAAGAACTTAGGTACCATTAAGTCCAGCAATCTATGTACCGAGATAATGGAATATACCTCTAAAGACGAGGTCGCTGTTTGTAATTTGGCCTCTATTTCTCTTTCTAAGTTTGTGAAGGAGGATAAAACCTTTGATCATGACAAACTTCATGAAATTACCAAAGTAGCGACGAGAAATCTCAATAAAGTAATAGATGTTAATTATTATCCAGTTGAGGAAGCCAGGACTTCAAATATGAGGCATAGGCCCATAGGTCTAGGGGTGCAAGGTTTGGCAGATGCATTTGTGATGATGCGACTTCCTTTTGAATCTGAAGAAGCACAGCGCCTCAACAGCGAAATTTTTGAAACCATCTATTTCGCCTCTATGGAGGCCTCCATGGAGTTGTCACAAGCTGATGGGCCCTATCAAACGTATAAAGGATCACCTGTATCCAAAGGCATATTCCAATTTGATATGTGGGGTGTGACACCCGATTCAGGCCGATGGGATTGGTATGAGCTCAAACAAAAAGTAAAGAAGCATGGGGTTAGAAATTCTTTGTTAGTAGCACCTATGCCAACGGCTTCTACCTCGCAGATACTTGGTAATAATGAATGCTTTGAGCCATTTACATCTAATATGTACGTACGCAGAGTGCTGTCCGGTGAGTTTATTGTAGCGAATAAGTATTTGATGCACGATTTGATTGGTTTGGGGCTATGGGATGAAGGTATGATGAATAAAATCAAGGCTGAAAATGGTTCTATCCAAAATATAGCTGAGATTCCAGCTAATATCAAGGAGCTCTATAAGACGGTTTGGGAGATTTCTCAGAAAACTATTATTGATATGTCTGCGGATCGGGGGGCGTACATCTGTCAAAGTCAAAGTTTGAATATTCATTTGATGAATGCCAACTTCGGTAAAATGACCTCTATGCATTTCTATGCATGGAAAAAGGGCTTAAAAACAGGCATGTATTATCTGCGGACTAAGGCAGCGACAGATGCGATCAAATTTACCGTTACTAAAGAAAAAAACGTACAACCCAAAGCGGAAGAGTTGGCAAAAGCTACGTACCAAAATCAGCAAGCCATACAATGCTCCTTAGATGACCCAGAAGGATGTGAGATGTGTGGGAGTTGATTTTTAATTGATAATGATGAAACGGGAATACTATTTGATGGTATTCCCGTTTTTTTTTATAGCTCAATTTTTGTCAAATCCCTTTTGGAGGTCATCGATTATTTCTGGGTTGAGCAGTGTAGAAGTATCGCCTAAATCACCAGTATCTCCACTGGCTATTTTTCGCAATATTCTTCTCATAATTTTCCCTGAACGTGTTTTGGGTAACCCTTTGACAAATTGAATTTTGTCAGGTTTGGCAATGGCACCGATGGTTGTAGCCACAAGGTTTCTTATTTCCGTGATTAATTCATCGGTTTGGATGACCCCATCATAGGCGATTACGTAGGCATATAGGGCATTTCCTTTGATGTCATGAGGGAATCCTACCACTGCGCTTTCAACAATGTCGTCATGCTCATTAATTGCATTTTCTATGGGCGCCGTACCTAGGTTATGTCCAGAAACAATGACCACGTCGTCTACTCTTCCGGTAATCCTATAATTTCCGAGCGCATCTCGCAACGCACCATCTCCTGGAAAATAATAATTAGGATAGGCAGAGAAATAGACATTTTTATAGCGTTCATTATCACCATAGATGGTTCTTGCTAACGAGGGCCAGGGTTGTTTAATGGCTAAAATTCCTTCTGCTTTTATATCAGTAATCTCTGCACCATCAGCGTTCAATAAAACCGGCTGAATTCCGGGTAAGGGAAGAGTTGCAAATGTGGGTTTGTCTTGGGTCACACCTGCCAAAGAAGAAATCATCATTCCACCCGTTTCTGTTTGCCACCAAGTATCTACTATTGGGCATTTATTTTTACCAATATTATCGTCATACCAGTGCCATGCCTCTTCGTTAATAGGCTCGCCTACAGTTCCTAATATTCTCAGACTACTGAGATCATGGTCAGTAACGAATGATAACGGGTGTTTCGCTAATGCTCTAATGGCAGTAGGAGCAGTATATAATTGAGTGACTTTATGTTTCTCACAGACTTCCCAAAACCTTCCGTAGTCTGGATAACTAGGAACGCCTTCAAACATGACCGTAGTGGCTCCAGTAGCCAAAGGCCCATAAACAATATAACTATGGCCTGTAATCCAACCTATATCTGCCGTACACCAATAAATATCGTTGGGTTTATATTGGAATACATTTAAAAAAGAATAGGCAGCGTAAACCATATAACCACCGCAAGTGTGGACCATTCCTTTGGGCTTTCCGGTAGACCCAGAAGTATATAGAATGAAAAGCATATCTTCCGAATCCATCATTTCTGCAGGACATGAATCATCTACTTTTGTTAATTCTTCATGCCACCAGACATCTCTGCCTGACGTCCAGGCAATGGTTTGCTTTGTTCTTTGAAAAACGATTGATTTTTTAATGGAAGGGCAGATCTTTAAGGCTTCATCGGCAATATCTTTTAATGGCGTCACCTTATCACCCCTAAAACCACCGTCAGAGGTCAATAAGACCTTACATTCAGCATCGTTTATTCTTGCCGCCAATGCCCTAGAAGAAAACCCGGCAAAAACTACAGAGTGAGTGGCACCAATTCTGGCGCAAGCCAGTACAGCTACCGAAAGTTCAGCAACCATTGGCATATAAATACAAACACGATCACCTTTAACCACGCCATTATTTTTTAAAACATTAGCAAAGGCGCAGACCTTGCTATGGAGTTGTCTGTAGGTAATGTGTTGTGCTGCATCGTTTGGATCATTAGGTTCCCAAATAATGGCAGTTTGATCCCCTTTTGATGCTAGATGGCGATCCAAACAATTTTCTGTAATATTTAATTTACCCTCCAAAAACCATTTTGTTTCAGGGACACTCCAATCGTAGGCTAATGTTTGGGTCCATTTTTTTCTCCATAAAAAGTTTTCTGCAATATTATCCCAAAATTCCGAAGGGTTTTCAACACTGGACTGGTACGCTTTATGATAATCTTCCAGAGAATTTATTTGTAGTGACATAAGTAACTTCTTAATGGTTATGAGCAGCGCCTGCGCCACTTGGAATTCTAATATTTTCAACAATTTCTTGAACCTCTTTTGGCGGGTCAGGAGTAAACTTTGAGACGATAATTGAAACTATGAAATTAGCCATCATAGCGATACTTCCAAATCCCTCGGGGGAAATTCCAAACCACCAATCTTCTTTGGTCCCTCCAAACCACCAACCAAATTTGAATTTAGTCATATAAAATAGCATCAATAGAATTCCGATAATCATCCCTGAGATAGCACCTTGTTTATTCATTTTTTTAGAGAAAATACCCAAAACAATGGCAGGAAAGAAAGAAGCAGCAGCCAAGCCAAAAGCCAAAGCGACTACAGCAGCAACAAAACCTGGGGGATTGATACCAAAATAACCAGCCACACAAACAGCTACCACGGCAGCGGCTCTTGCAGCGATCAATTCACCTTTCTCCGAGATCTTCGGATTGATCATTCTTTTAATTAAGTCATGTGCAACGGAAGAAGAGATGACCAACAATAAGCCTGCGGCCGTAGACAAGGCAGCTGCCAAACCTCCAGCCGCTACGAGCGCGATTACCCAATTGGGTAGACCAGCTATTTCTGGATTGGCCAATACCATTATGTCACGATTTACTTCAAGTTCATTCAATTCTTTGTTAGCTACATATTGGATCACCTGATCCTGATTTTTGTCGATAAAAGTAATCAAGCCCGTAGTTTCCCATTTTTTAAACCATTCTGGCATGTCAGCATACTTTTTATCACTGACCGTTTCAATTAAATTCGTTCTTGAAAATACGGAAATAGCTGGAGCAGTGGTATATAATATGGCTATAAATAGTAATGCCCAACCCGCTGATTTACGTGCATCAGCTACTTTTTTTACTGTGAAAAACCGGACAATTACATGGGGTAAGCCTGCGGTACCAACCATTAATGCTGCCGTAATACAGAAAACATCTAGCTTAGACTTGCTTCCTGTAGTATAAGATGAAAAACCTAAATCTTTATGCAGCCCGTCCAATTTATCTAATAAATAAATACCATTTTCATCGGCACTTCCGAAACCTAATTGTGGAATGAAATGGCCTGTCATTTGAATGGAAATAAAAATAGCAGGCACCATAAAGGCAAATATCAGTACGCAATATTGCGCTACCTGTGTGTAGGTAATTCCTTTCATTCCTCCTAACACGGCATAAAATAATACGATGACCATTCCTATGATAACACCGGTAGTAATGTCCACTTCTAAAAAGCGTGAGAAAACAATACCCACTCCTTGCATTTGCCCGGCTACATAGGTGAAAGAGACCAATAATGCACAAAAAACAGCGACGCTTCTAGCCGTATTGGAATAATATCTATCGCCTATGAAATCAGGGACCGTAAATTTTCCAAATTTTCTTAAGTAGGGAGCGAGTAACAATGCCAATAACACATAACCTCCGGTCCAACCCATGAGATAGACAGAACCATCATAGCCTTCAAAGGAAATGATTCCCGCCATGGAAATAAATGAAGCTGCGGACATCCAATCTGCCGCAGTAGCTAATCCATTTGCCAATGGAGATACGCCCCCCCCAGCTACATAGAACTCTTTTGTGGAACCTGCCCTTGACCAAATAGCAATACCGATATACAAGGAAAAAGTAACTCCTACTAAAATCCAGGTCCAAATTTGAATACTCATGTTGCGCTTGTTTTAAAGGTTATCTTCTTCATGAAAACCGTATTTTTTATCTAGCTTATTCATGAGTTTTATGTAGACCAGAATTAAGATGACAAAAGTATAAATGGCACCTTGTTGCGCAAACCAAAACCCAAGTTTAAAACCACCTATTTTTATTACGTTTAATTGATCTACAAAAAGTATTCCTGCTCCAAATGAGACGGTAAACCAGACAATCAATAAAATGATTAAATATTTGAGGTTTTGTTTCCAGTATGCTTGCATCTCTTTTTTTAAATAAGACACTAATATATTAAGTTGTAAAATAAAAAACGGTAAAAAACTTACTTTGCACATATTTTAGAGTTAAAAACAATAAAAAGGGCATCGCTTTTTAAAGGATTTCATTTTTAATCAATAAAATAAACCATAAAAAAAGTGATCGGAGAGATTGATCTTTTTATTTAATTGTTGAGCTCATATAAATCATAAGTGTAATCTATTTTTATGGAAGGTGTCGGCAAAGATCAATGGGAACAGATCTGAGGGAAATACCTGTTTAAATATATAATTCTGTGAAAATAGCCAATAAGGCAGCCAGGATACTGATAGCAATTTTGTTAAACCTAAATCGATGCCCTGGACTAGACTCTACAAAAATAGTCGTAGAAATATGTAAAAAAGCGCCACTCACAAAAGCAAATAAAAGGCTTAATTCGGCTTCGGATAGTATTAAATAGTTATTGGCCATGGCCCCGATGGGCGAGGCCAGACTGAAGATACTTAATACCACCCATTGTTGTCTAGAGAATTTTGATTTTCCCTTAAATACCGCCATCAGGGCAAAGGCGGCAGGGGCTTTATGCAGAATGATACCAAAAAGTAAGGTGTAAGAATTATTTTGCTCATGCAATGGGGAATCATGGGTAAGTAAAGCACCTTCCATTAAAGAATGCACGACAAGGGCAATGAGTACGTAATACTTTGATTGTGTTGATTTATGTTGGTGAAAATGACCATGCTCCACACCCGAAGTAAAATACTCTAAAAATTGTTGGAAGAAAAACCCTAATAATATGAACAAACCAATTTTAGTGGGATCTGAGGACAAGGCAAAGAGCTCAGGAAAAACATGTATGATGGTGATGGAAAAAAGATAGGATCCGCCAAAAATTAAAGGTAAAAAAATATTTTGAGGCTTGTACTCTAAGGGAATGGTGGCCCATCCTCCAATAAAGGTTCCTATGATTAACAGGGTAATAGTAAGGCTCATGGAGTTTCGTTTTTCGTTACAATTACGTCTGTTTTGATGCCATCGGTGATGATATGTTCAGGACTTGATTCACCTTGATAAATCAGCAGCGCATCCAAGCGATCATCTGCTTTGAGAATGGCCATGGAAGTTTCAACCCCCAGTACCATAAAGGCCGTTGCATAAGCATCAGCAAGTATGCAATTGGGCGCGAAAACAGACGCACTTAGTATATTTTTTTTACTCATATTTCCCGTTCTAGGATCGATGATATGGGCATAGGTTTTATCTCCGATCTGATAAAAATTTCTATAATTACCTGAGGTTGCGACCGATCGATCCTCTAGATTGACGATCGCAAAAGGGGGTTGGTATTCTTCTGATTCAATCAATGGATTTTGAATACCAATCTTCCAAACCTCATTTCGGTTATTGGTGCCAAAAGTTCTGACTTCTCCACCAATCTCTACCATCGCATGTTCAATATTTTTGGATTTGAGATAATCAGCGATTACATCTACGGCATATCCTTTGGCCACTGCACTTAAATCAAGGTACGTCCCTTTGGGCAGCGTAATGAGTGAGTGATTAAAATTAATTTTTGAGAAACCTACGAATTGAAGTAAAGAATCAATGAGGGGTTGATCTAATATTTTTGAAGCCTTATCTGGGCCAAAACCATAGGCATTGATCAGTGGACCAATGGTAGGATCAAACGCTCCTTCGGTTGCTGCATGGACTTCTTTACTAGCCAAGAGGACGGGATAAAAAACAGGGTCTTGGAAGACTAAACTACCAGATTGATTCAATCTTGAAATTTCTGATTGAGGGATATATGTAGATAATGACTGATTGAATTTTTTCAGGACAGAATCTATTTGTATTTTAAAATCAATGGGTTCCAAAGTTTTATATTTTACATTATATACAATGGTCCCCATGGTTAATCCAGTAACCTCATTCATCAACAAATTAGGATTTTGATTTCTTACGAGCTTTACGAGGAGTAAGATTGCAGCAAAGAATAAGAGGACTCTTTGGGTTTGTTTACGTTTGTCGATATTCAATTTGTTTTTTTTACAATATTAGTAAGACCTAATTAGAATATTCAATCGTTATATTTGTTTTCTATTTATTAACTATGAGAGAGGATTATTTAAAATCAGATGATGAGGATTTTTCATCTGCGGATAAAGAGATAGAAAAAGCTTTAAGACCCCTTAGTTTTGATGACTTTACGGGGCAAGAAAAGATAGTTGATAACTTAAAGATATTTGTCGAAGCGGCCAGTCAACGATCAGAGCCCCTCGATCATGTTTTACTTCACGGGCCTCCAGGACTAGGTAAAACAACCCTTTCTCACATTATTGCCAATGAGCTGGGTTCTAATATTAAAATAACAAGTGGACCCGTACTGGATAAGCCGGGAGAATTGGCAGGCCTTCTTACAAATCTTGAAGAGGGAGATGTATTATTTATAGATGAAATACATAGATTAAATGCGGTAGTTGAGGAGTATTTATATTCCGCCATGGAGGATTATAAGATCGATATTATGTTGGATTCAGGGCCCAATGCAAGAACTGTACAAATTGGATTGAACCCATTTACCCTCATCGGTGCGACGACCCGTTCAGGATTGTTGACCGCGCCCTTGCGTGCGCGTTTTGGAATCAATGCGAGGCTAGAATATTATGATGCCAAGCTACTGACCCGAATCGTAGGAAGATCTTGTGATATTTTAAATTGTGAATTCGAACCTGAGGCCACTTTTGAAATAGCCAGAAGAAGTAGGGGAACTCCTCGGATCGCCAATAACTTATTAAGAAGAACCCGAGATTTTGCTCAAATAAAAGGGGATGGATCTATCACGCTTATCATCGTAAAGATGGCATTGAAGGCGTTAAATGTGGATAATCATGGATTAGATGAAATGGATAATCGTATTTTATCTACTATTATTGATAAATTTAAGGGGGGACCGGTGGGTTTATCGACCATTGCAACGGCGTGTGGAGAGGAGGCCGAAACGATAGAAGAGGTTTATGAACCTTTTTTAATCATGGAAGGCTTTTTGAAGCGTACGGCACGGGGGCGTCAAGCGACTGAATTGGCCTACAAGCATTTGGGTATGATACCCCCGGCACAAATAAACACATTATTTTGACTAGGTGGCATGTCACGCTTCACACGATGGTTATGAGAGGCGTCATTAGGATTCCTTTTCATCATCTTTTTAGATGATGAAATCCAACAGAGATATCGTTAAGGAGATCGCATTGGATTTGGGCTTTTCATATTGCGGCATATCAAAGGCTGATTTTTTGGCAGAAGAGGCGGATCATCTTGAAACTTGGTTAAAAAGAGGCTATCAAGGTAAAATGAGCTACATGGAGCGTCATTTTGATAAACGATTGGATCCCCGAAAGCTTGTAGCTGGTGCCCAATCGGTGATTTCCCTTTTGTATAATTATGCACCACAAAAAGATGAAACCGATCAGACACCCTATAAGATCGCCCGATACGCCTATGGTAAAGATTATCATTTTGTCATCAAGGATAAATTGGCGGAATTCATGAATAGGATGAAGGCGGGCATAGGGAAGATTGAGGGGCGTGCTTTTGTCGATTCAGCACCGGTACATGAGCGGGCATGGGCCTCAAAAAGCGGTTTGGGTTGGGTAGGTAAAAATACTTTGTTAATCAATAAAGATTCGGGTAGTTACTTTTTTTTGGCAGAGCTGATTATTGATTTAAAATTAGAGGCCGATGGGCCGATTAAGGATTATTGTGGTACCTGTACCAGATGTATAGATGCCTGTCCAACGGATGCAATCTCAGAACCTTATGTGGTGGATGGAAGTCGTTGCATTTCTTATTTAACCATTGAATTGAAAGACGAAAAAA
>Ga0206128_1001670_pt1 | contig 21357 bp, 25 predicted proteins | sample Helgoland_Spring_7_FD_148601 | JGI IMG/M metagenome (GOLD analysis project Ga0206128, IMG submission 148601) | Pelagic subsurface seawater microbial communities from Kabeltonne, Helgoland, North Sea - Helgoland_Spring_Bloom_20160426_1 | ecosystem: Environmental > Aquatic > Marine > Epipelagic ... | reverse complement strand
CCCCGACGCGTCGCAACCCGCTATGACCGATGTCCCAAAGTATTTCTGTCAGCGATCGCCCTCGCTGCAACCGTCATATTCTGGTTATGAGTCCTGAACCTAGCGATGACGGCTCATACGATGACACGCTTTCTATCGCGCAGGAGGTCATTCCAGAAAAGCAACTAAAACTGTTAGAGGGACCGCGTCTTGGATTGACGCAAAATTTTTGGAATGCTTTACAACACGTTCCACTTGGTCATTACGCCGCTTTTTGTGATCAAGACGATGTTTGGCGGCAGTGCAAACTTACCCGTGCCCTAGATCATCTCAGCGGGCAAACAGGCCCTGCTGTCTACGCATCTGGACGGATCGTCACAAATGATGACCTTGAAATTCAGTGGTATCAAAAGCGGCGCAAAGTCGGGGCTTTCGCGCAACTTCTGTTTCGCAACCAGATTGCGGGCCACACATGCGTTCTCAATCCAAAAGCCGTCAAAGCACTGCAACGATACGCCCCTCCCGCCAATGTTCCATTTCACGACTGGTGGTCTGCACTGATCCTGAAAGGAATTGGCGCGCAGTTCATCCATGATCCAACGCCAACATTGTACTATCGCCAGCACACAAATAATGTGATCGGTGCACGGCGAGGACGCACAAAAGCGCTTCTGGATGGGCGTTATAACTTGTGGCTACAAAACAATTTCGATGCGCTTTGGCCATTGCGCGAAAACTTCACAAGCGGCGCGCGTCATGCGCTTCGTGTTTGCCTCCCACTGCGTGCTGGATTAAGCCTAACCCAACGTTAAGAACGGTTGGACCATGTTAGGTAATATCAGCAACAAACGCGGCGGCGCGGCCTCTTCGATCAATCTGCGCCCCTTGCAGGTCGAAATGAGCCCTGAGCGCCCTTTCTACGCGATTGGCGATGTGCATGGCTGCTTGGATCAAATGATCACTGCCTTAGGGCGCGTTGACGACGATATCGAAGCATTGGAAATCGCCGAGCCCACGCTGGTTTTCTTGGGAGACTACGTCGATCGCGGCAAGCGGTCCGCAGAAGTGTTGGAGTATCTTCTCAACCTCAGCCTGTCTGATCCCGACGCTGTCGTTTGTCTTATGGGAAATCACGAACGCATGATGCTCGACTTTCTAGATCAGCCGCAAAAATCGGGCCCGCGTTGGCTGCGCTATGGTGGCATGGAAACGCTCGAAAGCTACGGCATAACTGGCGTCGATGCGGATGCCTCTACAGAAGAGCTTTATGAAGCCTGCGAAGAGCTCTGGGACGCCTTGCCAGAGGGGTTGGAGCCGTGGCTGCGCTTTCTGCCGCTGCGTTGGTCCAGCGGTAATTTGCACTGCGTTCATGCAGCGCTTGATCCTGCTCATACGATTAAACAGCAATCCACCGAAGTGATGCTTTGGGGCTGTGACAGTTTCATGAAAACACCCCGCGATGACGGGAACTGGGTTGTTCATGGGCACACGGTCGTCGATAGACCCGTCTGGGAGCACAGCCGCGTTTCGCTTGATACTGGATGCTATTTCACGAACGAACTCACGGCTGCCGCATTCACCAACAATACGTGCCGGATTGTTTAGAGGTCTTCTATCAGGATCGCGCGAAAGTCGTTCACGTTTGTGCCTGTTGGACCGGGAACGAACAGATCGCCAGCAGCCTCAAACGCGCCCCAAGCATCATTGCCAGACAAAGCTGCTTTTGGATCAACACCGCCCTTGCGTATACGCGCCGCGCTTTGACCATCTGCAAACGCGCCTGCGTTATCTTCTGAGCCGTCAATCCCATCCGTGTCCGCCGCAAGCGCGGTGATACCCTGCGCGCCCTCTATCGCGTTCGCGAAGGACAACAAGAATTCCGTATTGCGTCCGCCTCGCCCTTTGGCACGCAGGGTCACGGTCGTTTCACCACCAGAGAGGATGATCGCAGGCTTCTGAAACGGTGCATTCTTGTCCGTAACTTGGCGCGCAATAGCCGCGTGCATCAGGCCAATGTCGCGCGCTTCGCCCTCGATGGCATCGGATAGGATAGCAACAGAATACCCGGCGTTGCGTCCGACCCCAGCAGCGGCATCCAGCGAAATTCCGGCAGAGGCAACGACGGTCACCTCGTTGCGCGCAAACGCTTCGTCTGACGGATCAGGCGCTCGCGCGCTTTCTTTAGCAAGATGTGTTTTGATCGCCTCGGGCAGCTCAATGCGCAAACTCTCAACAAGCGCGAGCACATCTTCCAAAGTGACATCATCGGGCACTGTCGGGCCAGAGGCCACCTGCGCAGGGTCATCACCCGGAACATCTGAAACCACCAAGGACACAACGCGCGCGGGGTACGCGGCTTTCGCCAAGCGTCCGCCCTTAATCGTACTGCAATGTTTACGAATCGCATTCATCGCACCAATTGGTGCACCAGAGGCGAGCAGCGCTGTTTGCAAGGCTTGCTCATCCGCCAGCGTCAGACCCTCGGGCGGGGAGGGCAGCAGCGAAGACCCGCCACCACAGACCAAAGCGACCACCAGATCATCAGCGCTGAGATCACGAACTGCATCAAAAAGCGCAGCACTCGCAGCAAGGCCCGCCTCGTCAGGAACGGGGTGCGAAGCTTCGAGCACTTTCACATGCTGACAAGGCGCTGCATATCCGTAACGCGTAACAATCACACCAGAGAGCGGACCATCCCAAAGCTGCTCAAACGCCGCTGCCATTTGCGCGGCCCCCTTACCAGCGCCGATAACAACAGTCCGGCCTTTCGGCTTTTCAGGCAAATGAGCCTTGAGAGAGGCGAGCGGATCAGCCGCCTCAATCGCTGCGCCAAACATGCTGGTCAGAAGTGCTACGTGATCGGAGTTCACCTGTTACGCCTTCGTTTCTACGGCGTCCTCAGCAACGTCCACGACTTCTGCGTCAACCACCTCGACCTCTTCGGCGACTGGCGTTTCAACAACATCGATCGGCTCTTCACTGGACTTGTCCTCAAACGCGCCAACAATCAAAGGCAACATCGCAACGCCCGTAGGTGCTGCAATCTGAGCCATGGGTGGAGATTTCCAGCTGAGCGTATCAAAGCTTGCACAGTTGCCGCAAACCGGCTCCCACTCAGCATGAATGTGGTTACATGCATCACAAACCCATTGCGGACCGCGCGGAGCATTCAACGCACGCGCGAGCCAGCCTTTGACCACAGCGTCCGAGGATCCTTCACCGCGCTCAATCGCCGCCATGATTGTCAGCGACCGCGCATCTGGTGCTGTCTCAACCAAATCGCCCAGCGCGCAACGCGCAGCAGGGAAATCTTCAGCAGCAATGTTCAACTCAGCGTTCAACATTTTCGTTTCAGGATGATCGGCTTGCGCCTTTGTCAGCTTTGCAAAACGCTTGATCCGCTCAACAGGCGTCTCATTCGGTTCGATCAAAGCATAGGTCGCGGCGAGTTCTGGATGCGGCTGCACATCCCACGCCTTTTTCAAAACGCGGACAGCATAGCGTTTCTTGTCCTGCTCCACGTAGCTGCGCGCAGCCATAACTGCGGCTGGGATCAAATCAGGCGAGAGACGGTTCGCTTCAATCGCCGCTTCGCGCGCTTCGATGTCATTGCCATCGTCCAAAATACCAGCTGCTTGAGACAGCGCTAAAACAGCCTCGCGACGCTTGTGCACATCGCGTGGAAGCGACCCGCTCTTCAGTTTTGCGGCCAGCGTCTTGCGTGCGCCTGCCCAGTCGGACCCTTGCGCTTGTAACTTGAGCAAAATGTCCTGCGTTTCTTCATGCTTTGGCTTAAGCGCGAATGCACGTTCGGCCAACTGCAGCGCCGTGTCTGTGTCACCCTCAGCCAACTTTTGCTTCATGATCCCACGCACACCGACGAAACGCGTTGCTTCGTCTTTCACCAGCTTCTTATAGGTTTCTTCCGCCTTACGGCTATCTCCAGCCATCTCAGCCGCTTGCGCCGTCAAAAGGTTGGTCAACTCTGGTTTGGCAAGATACTTCTCGGCCTTCGCCGCTTTGCTCATCGCCGCAGATCCATCGCCAGAGGCGAGCGCCATCATGCCCTCGGACAAAGCTTGATAGCCTTTGCGTTCGCGGTTCTTAGAGAAGTAGCGCGAGAGTGCTGTTTCATCACCGTTGATGAATTTCAAAACCGCAACCAAGAGAGAGATCAATTTCAAGACAACCCAAAGTGCGACCAACAAAAGGACAAGACCAAGGATGATCTGCAATGGCGAGAGTGAGATTTCGACGCCCGCCATGTTGACGACTGCGCCGCCACCCATCTCCATCAGATATCCGGCACCAAGTGTGAGCGCCGCTATTATTGCCACAAAAACGAGAACTTTTAGCAAAGACCAAAGCATTCAAAAGCGCCTTATTGAGAGTTCAAAGAAGTTGCGAGGGCTTCAGCCTCTCGCGCGGCGGACAGACGTAAGTTGGCCTGTGCCATCCATTCGGCCAGCGGTGCTTTCGCGCCCTCTGGTAGTGCATCTGCAATCTCGAGCGCGTCGCTGATCCGACCTTCGTCCACCGCAGCCCCCACACGCGACAGGATCGCATCTGGATCATCACCCTCGCGCGGCGCAACAGAGCGTACGCCAAGCTGACGGGTCAAGAAGCTGGACACGCCGCCACCTGTATCTTCGCTACGCACAGCTGCCAAAGCTTCGCGCGCAGCATTGGGATAAGCGTCGCCCAGCGAAGCCAGCGTAGGAACACCGTCTGCTGCGGTTTGCGCCAAAGCTTCTGGAATGGCGATGTCGCTATTCGCTTCGACCTCAGCCAAGGCGTCCGCAAATGGTGCGCCGCTTTCGAGGGCAACCAGAATGCGCGTAACGCCAGCACGCGCCAACGTATCGCGCGCCGTTTTCTCAGCGTCCTGCTTGGTCGCTTGCGCCTCAGCAATCATCGTGACCAGCTCGCCTTTTTGAGCATCAAGCGCGGCGCGCATGTCATTCAGCTCGCCTTCAACAGGTGCCATCTGTTCGAGCGCCGCGTTCTGCTGATTCAGCTCTGCGCGCATCTCTTTCAGCGCGTTCTCCATCTGTTGTGAAATGCCATCTTCACGTGGGAGCGCTTCGAGGGTCGTCAAGCGTTCCTCAAACGCGGCAACAGTCTCCGCGACGCCGGTGATTTGCTCCTGCGCGGCAGTTACCGCGCTTGTTGCATCAGCAATCGATGCTTCCAAAGCAGAGGCATCAAATGCAGGTTTCGCCGCAAGCTCTGCGCTAAGGGCGTCAATGCGGCTTGATTGCTCTTCGATTGCGCTGGTGTAATCTGCGGGCTTTGGGCCAAACGGCAAGCCATTCGGAAAAATGTAACCCGCACTTCCGACACCGATACCTGCGGCAACAATACCGCCAAGCACGAGCGGAACGAAGCCACCCTTTTTCTCGACAATAGTCTCGCGAATGATCTCTGGCTCAGGAGCAGACGCTTCTGCAGGCGTTTCCAGCTCTGCAATTTCGTCGACAATCTCTTCCTCAAGGACGACAAGCTCTGGCGTTTCGACAGGCGCGTCAGACGGCACTTCTGCGCCCTCAACAATCTCGGTAACATCTTCGGCAATTGTGTCGCTCGCGTCCTGCACAATCTCTTCTGCATTGACTGGCTCTTGAGCGTTTTTACTCTTGCCTTTGGTCGATTTTGCCACGTTACGCACCCTTTCGATTCTGCTACTGGCACAGACACTCAATTTTGACCTTACTGTCCTGCGCTCTGACCCTCAAGTCGGCAAAACAGTTGAAATCGCAGATATCATGCCCTCTGCATTAGGACTTGGGGCAATAAGGGCACCTCGACAAGTCACAGCAGCAGATTTTGAGATCGCGATCAATTTTACTTGCGAACCAAACGGCCCGAAGCTTGAAAAATGCTCTGCAATACGAGGCGAGAAAAGGGGAACTATGACTTGCGCTCCCCCCTTAAGCAGATCTTGAGCAGTTTCTGGCAGTGCGAGAAGCCTTTGTTCGTAGCCAACGATGCCCTGCGCGTTCAGCCCTGCATCACCTAATCGCTCCGCAAGCTTGCCCCGCGTATGGCGGCCGTGAATATGAAAAATCGCGCCTTTTGGGCGTTGCTTTAAAAGATCATCCAGCAAGTATTCGACGGTGCCGCCACTCACAAAAGGGTCAAACCCAAGCGCGCGCGCCCTGTCGGCGGTTGCTTGACCGACGCAATAACAGGGCAATTTCGCGCCAGTCCATGCCTCAACACCATTGCGAGAGGTGAACACGAGTGTGCCGCTATGGGGCATTTGCGAAATCGACAAATGTTCAATCTTAACCAAAGGCGCATATAAAACAGGCATCTTACCCAGCGAGGCAAAAACCTGCTGTGCAAACCGCTCGGACGCCGCTTTGGGGCGGGTCAAAAGCAAAGTTGCTGGTTGCGCCATAGGGTCAAGCCGGTGTTGTTTGCGACAAGCGTCAGTGGTAGCTGCTGATAAGCCTTCTTGCAATGGAGCCCCCCTATCTTGGCGCAACCGATCACCATTCTAGGACTGGAAAGCAGCTGCGATGATACCGCCGCCGCAGTTGTGCGGCGTGGCGTTTATGGGCGTGCAGAGGTGCTCTCGAATGTGGTCGTCGGGCAGAATGACTTGCACAAAGCGTTTGGCGGCGTCGTCCCTGAAATTGCCGCGCGCGCGCATGCAGAAAAGATTGATCTGTGCGTTGAAAAAGCTCTGGTTGAGGCTGGCGTTGCCCTTGCCGAAATGAACGCGATTGCTGTTACAGCAGGTCCAGGTTTGATCGGTGGTGTTATGTCAGGCGTTATGTGCGCAAAGGGTCTTGCAGCTGCAACAGGCCAACCTTTGATCGGTGTGAACCACCTTGCGGGTCACGCGCTAACGCCACGGCTCACCGATGGTCTAAGCTATCCCTACTTGATGCTGCTCGTGTCTGGTGGTCATTGCCAGTTTTTGATCGCACGCGGTCCCAATGATTTTTCGCGCATTGGTGGCACCATTGATGACGCCCCTGGTGAAGCTTTCGATAAAACAGCGCGCTTGCTCGGCCTTGCGCAACCTGGCGGTCCTGCAGTTCAGACCGAAGCAGAACAGGGCGACCCCAAGCGTTTCAAATTTCCACGCCCCATGCTGGATCGTGCTGGGTGCGACATGTCCTTTTCCGGTCTCAAAACCGCTGTCTTGCGCGCGCGGAATGACGTGATGACGGATGACACGATCAAACACCAAGACGTGCGCGACTTATGTGCTGGGTTTCAAGCAGCCGTCGTTGATGTGCTGGTGGAAAAGACACGGCGCGCCTTGGCGATTTATCTTGAAGAGAATCCCACTGAACCAGCCCTCGCGGTCGCTGGTGGTGTGGCCGCAAATACTGCCATTCGAGCAGGATTAGAGTCTGTTTCGAGTGCGTTTAACGTACGCTTTACGGCTCCCCCTCTCGCGCTTTGCACCGATAACGCCGCGATGATTGCCTATGCAGGGTTAGAACTGTTCGAGGCCGGTCGTCGCGATGGGATGGACTTGTCCGCGCGTCCCCGCTGGCCCCTCGATACATCCAGCGCACCAATGCTCGGCAGCGGCAAAAAAGGGGCGAAAGCGTGAGTGTCGCTGTTCTGGGTGCTGGTGCTTTCGGCACGGCGCTAGCGATATCCCTCGCGCGAGAAGGACACGATATTACGCTTTGGGCGCGTAGCGAAAAACAAGCCGAAATAATGCAAAAGGACCGATCAAATAGTGCTCGCCTTCCTAAAGCGACCTTCCCTTTGACCCTACATATCAGTGCCGATCTAGACACTATCAAGGAACATCAGACCCTTTTGATCGCAGTTCCAATGCAGCAACTTGCGCGATTCATCGCAGATCACCAAAATCACCTTGCGCACAAAACTCTGGTCGCTTGCTGTAAAGGCATTGATCTGACCAGCGGTCTTGGCCCAAGCCAAGTCATACTCTCCGCCTTGCCGGATGCGAAGACCGCAATCCTTACGGGACCGAGCTTCGCGCATGACATTGCCGCTGGCTTGCCAACCGCGCTGACGCTCGCGTGCACGGACCCAACGCTTGGCACAACGCTGCAAAACGAGTTGAGCACGTCCAACATACGCCTCTATCGCAGTACCGATGTGACGGGTGCAGAGCTTGGCGGTGCTTTGAAAAATGTGATTGCGATTGCCTGCGGGGCCGCGATTGGCGCTGGCCTTGGGGAAAGCGCGCGCGCGGCTTTGATCACGCGCGGCTATGCCGAAATGCAACGCATGGCAGAGGCGCTAGGCGCAAAACCCGAAACGCTTGCAGGGCTCTCTGGGTTTGGCGATCTTGCGCTGACCTGCGCCTCTGAAGGATCGCGTAATTTTCGGTTTGGCTTGTCGCTTGGGCGCGGCGAAACCTTCGATCCGAACATCACGGTTGAGGGCGCCGCAACCGCGCAAGCTTGCCATGAAAAGGCAAAAACTCTGGGCGTGGAAATGCCCATCACCGCCGCAGTGACTGCGATGATCAATCAAACACTTACCCTAAAACAAGCAATGGATTCGCTGCTCGCGCGTCCGCTCAAGGAGGAAACATGCTGATAGCATTGATGGCAAAAGACAAAGACGGCGCGCTGCAAACACGCCTTGATAACCGCGATGCACATGTAGCGCACATTAAGGACAGTGGTGTCGTTTTATACGCAGGTCCGTTCTTGAATGACGCAGGCGAAATGTGCGGTTCACTTGTGATCTTGGACGTCGAAAATATGGCCGCCGCAGAAGAGTGGGCCGCGAACGATCCCTACGCCAAAGCCGACCTTTTCGCGTCCAGCGAACTGATCCGCTGGAACAAGGTTATTGGCTGATGCGCTATTGGCTTTTTAAATCCGAACCCTCTGTTTGGGGTTGGAATGATCAAGTTGCCAAGGGCGAGACTGGCGAAGAATGGGATGGCGTGCGCAACTATCAAGCGCGCAATTTCATGCGCGAGATGTCTGTTGGAGATCTCGGGTTTTTCTATCATAGCCAGAAAGAGAAAGCCGTCGTTGGCATCGTTGAGGTGTGTCGCGAAGCGCATGCTGACAGCACCACCGATGATGCGCGTTGGGAGTGCGTTGATATCAAAGCGATCAAACCTTTGAAAACGCACATCACCCTTGATGACATCAAAGCTGACCCGCGCCTTGCCGAGATGATCCTCGTGAAAAACTCTCGCCTGTCTGTGCAGCCTGTCACCGCCGAGGAATGGCAGATTATCTGCACGCTTGGGGGAATTGCTTAATTTTTAAGCACGCTGCATAGTCGTCCCACAATAAAATAAGGGGACGGTACTATGGAATTTATCAATGTCTTGGTCGCAGCTGCGGTTGGTTTTGGTGTTGGCGCAGTTTGGTATGGGGTTCTTTCCAAACCTTGGATGGAGGTGTCAGGCGTCGAGGTCGGTGCCGATGGCAAGCCTGCGAATAACGCGAACCCAATGCCCTATATCATGGGATTCTTGGCGATGGTGCTCGTGGCTGGCATGATGCGCCACGTGTTTGAGCTGAGCGATATTGAAACGATGGGCAAAGGGCTGGTGTCTGGCTTTGGGATCGGACTTTTTCTAGCCGCGCCTTGGTTGATGATTTGCTATGGCTTTGCCGGGCGTCCTAGCAAGCTTTTGCTAATTGACGGCGGATACGCAGCACTTGGAAGCGCTGCTATTGGCTTGATCCTGACTGCTTTCTAAGAACCGAAGACGAAGCAGGGGATGCGTCATGGACATACACGCACCCCCTGTCACCCCGCGTTAAAGCCTCCCACAGGCACCACGCGTGTAAACTGGATGGGTCGTCCTGACCTTGCTCAATCACTTAGCCGAAAAACTCATTTCGGGCAAACGCCAAGTCATTCAAATATCTCATAAATTTGAATTTCCCAAACAAAAAGGGCGCTCCGAAAAACGCCCTTCAAATCAGATATCGACAAGCGTTTAGCCGTAAACAGCGTCTTTACCGAAGTGCTTTGTCAGCATGTAATAGACAACCGCACGGTATTTGTTGCGCTCGGATTTACCGTAAATTTCGATCACTTTGTTGATCACCTCCATCAACTCAGGACCATCCGCAAGGCCGAGTTTCTTGATGAGGAAATTCTTCTTAACTGTCTCTAGTTCTGCTGGCTGGCTACCAGCAACAGTGGACGCATCCGCGTTATAAATCGCAGGGCCACAGCCGATTGTGACTTTCGTCAACAAATCCATGTCCGGTGTCATGCCACATTTATTCTTCAGATCATCTGCATACTGCACGATCAAGTCGTCACGTTTTCCCATTAGGTCTCTCCCTTTTTACAGTTTTAGCTGTCGTCATTGTGTGTGAGTGCCGAAGCTGAGAAAATGTTAGCGATAAAAACAATCAGATCAATGGTGATTGTGCCTCGGTTTTTCCCCCGGAAATCCCAATTCTTTGATAAAATGAGCGCCAGAAGCAAAGGACTACCACAAAGCAGGCGTCCGAGATAAGGCATTAACTACTGAAAAGGATCACTTTTATGAGCAATGAGCGCACCGTTTCCTTCACGCAGATGAAAGACGGCACCAAAGAAGATTATGCGCTGCTGCATGAATTAGAGAAGCCTTACTTAGGGTTAACGGCAGATCGCATCCTTGATGAGCTGCGCCGACAGGGCGAGGTATCGCTCCAAGGGTACAAAATCACACGCCTCGATCATGCTCTTCAATCCGCCACGCGTGCGCGCCGCGACGGGGCGGACATTGACTGGATCGTTGGCGCGTTACTGCACGACATCGGTGACGGTCTTGCACCGCAAAACCATGATCGCTTTTCGGCTGAGGTCATTCGCCCCTTTGTGCGCTGGGACGTGGCTTGGGTGGTTGAGCATCACGGCATTTTCCAAATGCTCTATTATGGGCGTCACTACGGCTGGGACGAAAATGCGCGCGATCGGTTCAAAGATCATCCCTGCTTTGACAACTGCGCTGCGTTTTGCGAACGCTGGGATCAATCGTCTTTTGATCCTGAGTATCAGCAGGACCCGCTTGAAAGCTTTGAACCGCTTGTGCGCGAGGTCTTCGCCCGAAAAGCCTATAGCGCAGATGTTGTGCAAGAGGGCACAGTCACATCCTTGACCAGCCCCGCATAAGCGCGTCTGTTCTGTTATAACCCAGCACAGGAGAAGCACGGCATGAAACGTAAGGAATACGCAGGCAAGGACATCACCGTCACCTTTGACCTCAAACGCTGCATCCATGCTCGAAACTGCTTTTTGAAACTGCCACAAGTGTTTGATCCGGCCCAGCGCCCATGGGTTCAACCAAACAACGCCCCAGCAGAAGAAATTGCCGCGATGGTGCGCACTTGCCCTTCTGGCGCTTTGGCCTTTCGCAAAGAGAATGCCGCCGAAATGGTGCCGCCGATCAATCGCATCACAGTCTTGGAAAACGGACCCTTGGCTATTGCAGGGGATATCACGGTGGAAGACGGTGAAAGCGAAACCCGCGTGACCCTATGCCGATGCGGTCTGTCCAAGAACAAACCCTTTTGCGACTATTCCCATGTTGAAGGCGGGTTTGAAGCAACGGGAGAGCCCAAAGCAAAATCGCCCCCGATGAGTGATGAGCGCGGCAATGCGGTGAGAGCGTTTCGTATTCCTGACGGCCCTTTAAAGGTAGAAGGTAACGTAGAGCTCACCACCGGAACTGGCCTCAAAATCGGCACGCATGAGAAAGCGTTTTTGTGTCGCTGTGGCGCATCCAAGAACAAGCCTTACTGCGATGGATCACACAAAGATGCTGCGTTTAGCGATCCTGCTTAGAAAATGGGCGCGATAAACTTTTGCAAAAACAGGTTTCAGATTGCGCGCTCAAAAACCCCTAGATTTGTCTCGATCTTCTTGAAAACGCGTTGACGCACTCCCAAATCTTACAAATGTCGTCAGATTTGGGAGTGTGGGAATGAAGAAGTTTCGTAAGCCGGCGCAAGTGATATCGCCTCTTGATATTCCCACTCAAACTCCGATGCGTGCACGCAGCGCTGGTGTGATCAGTGCGCATGATCTTGCCATGTATGAGGCTGACGGAACCGCTCTCGCGTTTGATCCGATGCAACAAGGATGGGTACGCGCAGATTGCGACGATGATCTGACATTCGCACCTGCTGTCTCTTTCGACACGGTCCAGCCGAAACCCCGCACCAAGATGAGTGCGGATTTGATCCCGCTTCAGCCACAATATTTGCTGCGCTCTTGGGGAACCGGCGATCTGGAAACCTACAAAGCTTTACTTGATGATCCAGAAGTCTGGCGCTTTTTGCCAGAGGACTATCCGAACCCGCTCAGCGACGACATGGCAATGGCCCTAATCGAGCTGTCAAATGCCAGCAACCACCATCAGGTGTTCGCGATCCTGCGCGACGGTGATGTCGTAGGACAGGTGCGCCTCGAGTATGATGTTGAGCCTGACAACGGTGCGAGTGCAGAGATCAGTTTCTGGATTGGTCGCGCCCATTGGGGCAAGGGGATTGGCCGCGATGTGGTCAAGCTGTTCACCAGGCGATCCTTGCGTGACAACCCATGGCTGACCTCGCTTATCGCACGCGTCCACGAAGATAACGTGAAATCGATGAAGTCGTTGTTGAACGCTGGATATGTGGTCGAGGGCGCTGATAAAAAGCGCGCGAACTGGGTTCAGCTAAGGTTACAGCGTGAGGACACTGGCCTTTAACGGCAGGTTCCCCACCCTTTGTTCTGTAAGTGAAAATGATCCGCATGCGCGGCGTTATAGTCGGGCCCTAGGGTCGTGCCGAACCAATCGCATGACGTGTCGCGCACCTCACGCAAGAACTGTGCTTTCAGATCGTCATCATCCCAGTCTTTGAGCAAGCGAATGCGCGTGCCGTCGGTCAAATCGAAACCCGTGACATCAATCGCGCTTGCCGTCGCATGTGTACTCATTCGGGACGTTCCAGAAATGCGTCGACAATTATAAGACCCCACATGACGGATCCTGCTCACCTTCGCGTTAAAAAGGTCTAGCGCGATGGGTTGAACACCGTGTTCTTCCCACATCGCTGTGCGCAAAGCCGTCGCACAGGCCGTCTCGATGGGACCAATATCAGCATCACCCACGCGCCTAAGCTGAACGCGCCCAACGATCCCGCAATTCCCATCAACCTCAAGATCATCCATCTCGGTGATGCGCCCAACGTCTTGCATAACTTGCTTGCAAAGCTTCGGATCACTCGTCGCCCAATCCAACTTCCAAGCAGTCAACGGCGTGATCGGGTCTTTCACGGCGAGCGGCTCAAACACGTTCCAACGATCTGGCAACGGCGTATCTGGATGGCGCATCAGAGCCGAACCAAGCAACACTACAGCCACCAAAAGAAAAAGCGCCGCGACCCTTTTTACGGGACTGCGGCGCTTTTGAAATTCATCACTCATGTGAGCAATTAGTAGCGATAATGCTCAGGCTTGAAAGGGCCGTCCGCTGAAACGCCGATGTAGGCTGCCTGCTCCGGGTCAAGCTTGGACAGCTTCACGCCGATACGATCAAGGTGCAAACGCGCGACTTTCTCGTCGAGATGCTTGGGCAAGATGTAGACTTCGTTCTTGTACTCATCGCCGCGCAGCCACAGTTCCATCTGTGCAAGAACCTGGTTTGTGAAGGATGCGGACATCACGAAGGATGGGTGACCCGTTGCGTTACCAAGGTTCAAAAGGCGACCCTCAGAGAGCAAGATCAAGCGGTGGCCATTTGGCATTTCGATCATGTCGACCTGCTCTTTTATGTTGGTCCACTTGTGGTTCTTGAGCGACGCCACCTGAATTTCGTTGTCGAAGTGACCGATGTTGCCAACGATCGCCATATCCTTCATCTCGCGCATATGCTCGATGCGGATCACGTCTTTGTTGCCAGTTGTGGTTACAAAGATGTCAGCCGTGGAAACGACGTCTTCCAACGTCGTAACCTGAAAACCGTCCATCGCCGCTTGCAATGCGCAAATCGGATCGACTTCAGTGACGATCACACGCGCACCGGCACCTGCGAGGGACGCGGCAGAGCCCTTGCCCACATCGCCGTACCCCATGACAACCGCGACTTTACCGGCCATCATCGTGTCTGTCGCGCGGCGGATGCCGTCGACGAGGGATTCTTTACAGCCGTACTTGTTGTCGAATTTGGACTTGGTCACAGAGTCGTTCACGTTGATCGCAGGGAATGGCAGTTGGCCATCGCGGTGCAATTCATAAAGACGGTGAACACCTGTTGTCGTTTCCTCAGAAACACCTTGGATCGCGTCGCGTGTCTTAGTGAACCAGCCTGGCGTCTTTGCCATACGCTTTGCGATCTGCTTCTTGATCGCTTCTTCTTCCTCGGACTGAGGCACTGGAATGATGTCTTCGCCCGCTTCCGCGCGTGCGCCAAGCAGAACGTACAAAGTCGCGTCGCCACCATCATCAAGGATCAGGTTCGCGCCTTCTGGGAACATGAAGGATTTGTCGAGGTAGTCCCAGTGCTCTTCCAGGCTTTGACCCTTGATCGCGAAGACCGGTGTGCCGCCTGCTGCAATCGCCGCCGCCGCGTGGTCTTGCGTGGAGAAGATGTTGCAAGATGCCCAGCGAACGTCAGCGCCCAGCTCAACCAGTGTTTCAATCAGAACCGCTGTCTGGATCGTCATGTGAAGCGATCCAACAATGCGCGCGCCTTTCAGCGGCTTCTCTTCGCCAAATTCGGTCCGCAGGGACATCAGGCCCGGCATTTCCGTTTCAGCAATATCCAGTTCCTTGCGACCGAAGTCCGCAAGGGTGATGTCTTTTACGATATAATCATTGGCCATTGTGCCGCTCTCCTCGAAGATTTTATTATTCTGATGTGCACTTAGCACTCAGTGCCTATTCCTTCAAATAAAAGCCGAAAGGAAGTTAAGAGAGCGGCAAAATCGTGACTTATCTCTCACCAGGGAAGTGAGTCATCCAGTTTTTATCACCTGACGCGATGTGCGACGAACGGCGCAAAGCCCAGCGCGCACGGATTGTTTTGGACACGTTCAGGTAAAGCGAGCCATCATGAACCGTCCATGCGTCGGGATCTCCGGGCGCGAAATAGCCGCTCGACATCGCAAAAGCGCAATAACCGCCAAAGCGCGGCGCATATTTGTCTGGATCTGCTTGGAATGTTGCAAGATTTTCAGCATTGGCGAAATGGAATGTGATGCCTTTGTGCGTGGTTGAGTGCGCAGCACTACCCTTTACCCCGTCCCCGCTTTTTAAACCGAAATAGGCAACAACGTCGCGTCCGCCCGCAGCAAGATCACCGCCATCGCTATACCAACGAGGTTCCGTTGCGGCGAAGGCAGGCATCGCGAAACTTGCAAGCGCAAGGGCGGTGAAAGAGCGGCGAGTGAGGGTCATGTTCAAGTTTCCTTTTCATCTAGGTCAGGGGTGCGTTACATCTATGAACCATAGCTAAGAAGTGAACGTCGCGGAGTCTCCCCATGTCACAAAAACGTGCTTGGCAGCGCATGTTATCGGGTCGTCGGCTCGACCTTTTGGACCCCACTCCGGTGGATATCGAGGTCGAGGATATCGCCCATGGCCTTGCCTTTGTGGCACGCTGGAATGGCCAAACTAAAGGGGATTTCGCTTATTCTGTGGCTGAACATTCGCTATTGGTAGAGACCCTTTTCACCCGCATGCAACCCAGCGCACCAGTGAAATGGCAATTGGCCGCTTTGTTACATGATGCCCCCGAATATGTCATTGGTGACATGATCAGCCCCGTTAAGGCGGCGGTTGGCTCTGGTTATGGCGAGCTTGATGATCGCCTCACTGCTGCGATTCACATTCGGTTCGGGCTGCCTGCAACGCTTCCTGTTGCGATTAAAAAGCAGATCAAGAAGGCGGATAATGTGAGTGCGCGGCTAGAGGCAGAGCAAATCGCTGGGTTTTCCCCGAGTGAAGCGGATCAAATATTTGGCAAACTTGACGCGGATCTGACCGCGGGCCTTTCGATCCGATTGCGCCCCCCTTTAGACGCTCGAAACGAATTTACACAACGCCATGCAGCCCTCTTGGAACAGATATAATGCAGATCACTATTCGCGCTTTTGAGCAAAACGATCTTCCCCAGATGACTGAACTACTAAACGAGATCATCGCGATTGGTGGCACGACGGCCTATCTTTCGCCTTTGCAAACAAGTGACATTGCTGAATGGACAAAGCGTAAAGTCGCGCACGCGCGCTGGAATGTTGCGCAGGATGAAACGGGGCGCATTGTTGGGTTTCAATGGGCCGAATCCCATCCTAACCTCCCGCCCGAAGCGGCAAGTATTGCGACTTTTGTGCGCGTTGGCGTTGTTGGTGCTGGCATTGGCTCTAAACTATTCGAAACCACCTCAACCCAAATACGCGCGCTTGGGTTTGAATGGATCAACGCCTCTATTCGTTCCGACAATGAGAGTGGTTTGCGCTATTATGCAAAGATGGGGTTTATGGACTGGGAAGTAGACCCCAATGCGACGCTCTCGGATGGTCGTGTTACGGGAAAGAACCACAAACGTTTCGATCTATAATTTTCTCGAATTGTGAACAATCGCCCCATTTGCGCCCCAATTGACGCCTAGTCAGCGACAAGGCTGGAAGCTTTTCGTATTTCGGCAAAGGCAATATCGCAATTGAGGAATATTTCATGCGTGCACATAAGGTCATTTTGACACTTACAGTTTCTATCGCTCTTTCCGGCTGTTTGCCGTCTAATGAGCCAACTTTCAGCTCTCGCGGGGCGGGGCCTGAGACAATTTCGATGCACAATGCGAGCAACGAAATGAAGATGCAGTAACAAGCGGATGCGCTAAGCTCCATGACACGTAGCATCATTCGTAAGTCAACCGTGCAGGGCGCTGCAATCGGCGCGTTTGCTGGCTGTGGTTTGATTATTCTGTCAGCGAGCAATGCTAAGAATTGCGTCTCTGGCGCTGTCATTGGCGGCGCCATTGGCGCTGTCGCGGGTGCTGCAAGTGGCAAAAAACAAGCGGCAAAACGTGTTGAACTTGTTTCACCCAGCGCGCTTGTGCGTGTGATTGGCAAAGCCGATGATCGCATGGATGTTGTGACACGTGATTTGCCAAACTTGTTAAAAAAACAAGATACAGAACTTTCGCTTTTGAATGATCGCATGAAGTCCGGTCAGATCAGCGAAGATCAATACGCGCACCGCTTTGAAGTTATCAAAGCCAATCGTGCAGAGCTGGCAGAGGCGCTTAGCCTCAGTGCCGCACAAGCCAACGAAGCGCATCGTAATTTGTAGGACGCTAAAGCCAAAGGCCAAAACGGCCTTGATTGGCACCTTAGCGCGATCCGTAATCTGGCGCGTGAAGCAACATCTGCACGATCCGCGATCTCGCTTTTATAAAAGCACATCCCCTAGAAATCTTAACGCAGCCACCCCTCAAGGTGGCTGTTTTTCGTTTGTACGACTGCTGGTTGTGAAACAATAAGAACGTTAACCAATTGCCTTATAGTTTCTCGAAACAGTTCACATTCCTGCCCCAATTGGGTTGCTTACTCTTCCTTGAATGCTCGCGTCAGTTGAGCAACGTTGAGGAGTTTTGAGTATGATCCGTAAAGTGACATGTGCCGTTTTCCTAGGTCTCAGCAGCATTCTTGCGGGATGCGGTGAACCTACTGAACCCTCCTTTGCCATGAAGAACGAGATTGTTGAGTTGGACTTGCACAGCCTTGTTCGCGGTCAATCAAACGAGCTTTTGTCGATGACAGAGGCGCTTCAGAAGAATGCATCGCGAAGCTTCTCTTCTCCTCGCAAGCTGAGTGAGACACTCGAAGAAAGCATCGTTCAGATGGATCAAATCCATATGAACCTGCCGACGCTTTTGGCCGATCAAGATGTCGAAATCGCCGCCATGCGTCAGGCCGTTGCGGACAAGACAACAAGTAAATCCCTGCTCAAGGCGCGCTATGAAGCCATGCGCGCGTATCGCACGGCTTTGATCCAGTCTCTGGATTCTAGCGCTGGGCGCACCAGTCAAACGTTGCGCGCTCTGCAAGCATCCGAGCGTCCAGATTTGATGCCGCTGATGCAGGACGCAAAAATCCTGTCGCGCGACCTAAACGCCGCGCGCACGATGATCCAAATGCAGATGTAAGCCCTAGCGTGGGCTGCGTTTTGCCAAGATGCGCTGCAAAGTACGGCGGTGCATATTCAGACGTCGCGCAGTCTCACTCACGTTACGATCGCATAACTCGTAGACGCGTTGGATATGCTCCCAACGTACACGATCAGCGCTCATTGGGTTTTCTGGGGGCGGTGGAAGTTCATCGCCGGTCGCCAAAAGTGCGTTGGTGATGTCGTTGGCATCTGCAGGTTTGGACAAATAATCCGTCGCACCGATCTTTACCGCAGCAACAGCAGTCGCAATCGCACCGTATCCCGTCAGAACAACGACACGGCTATCAGGGCGTTTCTCGCGCAGCACTTCGACAACATCGAGACCATTTCCATCCTCAAGACGTAGGTCGATGACGGCATATGCCGCTGGTCGCGCTGTTGCGATAGCGCTTCCCGCTGCAACAGATCCTGCAGTTTCCACTTCAAAGCCACGTTTCTCCATAGCTTTGGCAAGACGACGCAAGAACGGTTCATCGTCATCAACAAGCAATAGCGACTTGTCTTCACCGATGTTTTTGTTGGCTTCAGTATTCACGCAAGGCTCTCCCGTCAAAGCGTCGTTTGCAAACCCTACGCCTAAGGGTTTGAAGCGTCAAACTTTTGTGCGCTTCAGGCATTGTCTATAAAGCATTGAATCGTATCCGCCATCTGTTCGGGCTGAATTTCGCGGCGGAAAAACTCGACAAATCCATGCTCAGGCAGAACCAAATAGGAAAAGGTCGAGTGATCCACGAGATAAAATTCATCGTCCGCAGGCTGCGCTTTGTAATAGGTACGATACGCTTGGCTCGCCGCTTTGACCTGCGCAGGCGTTCCGGTCAGACCAATCATGCGCTCATGTAGGTTGTCTGCAAACTCGCCCACCACTTCCGGCGTGTCACGCTTTGGATCTACCGAGATAAAAATGGGGGTAATTTCGCGATTGCGTTCTTGGAGAATATCCGTGGCAATCGCGTTGCGAGACAGATCGAAGGGACACACATCAGGGCAAAAGGAATAACCGAAGTAAACCAGCGACGGCTTGGTGATGACATCCTTGTCCGTCACCTCTGTTCCAGTCTTATCGAGCAAGGTAAACGGTCCGCCAATTTGAGCAGTCCCACCTGCGACTTGCCCAATGCGACACTGCGCAAATTGATCATCAGACCCATTCGATTGCGTCGCGAACCAAACACCAAAAAGAGCTAAAACAACAGCAAGTGCTGCAAAAATGGCAAGTAAGCGGGTCATAGACATCTCCGGCTGCGGCGTTCAGTGTGCTTCGAAACGAATTTAGCTTGAAGTACCACCAGAGCAATCCCCTGCATATGCACCAAAACGTGAGAGCCTGCGACATAAAGGACGACTATGCCAGCCACCGATCCACAGCTGATGACCGCCTCTGGGACGCAACGCCATAACTGGATCCGTTTGCGCACAATTACCATGCTGCGCTGGACTGCGATTGCGGGTCAGATCATCGCGATCACTGTCGCTCAGCAGATGTACAATCTGCAGCTTGAATTACTCCTGTGCTACCTTGTGATTGGTGCCTCTGTCGTCGGCAACCTTGTCGCGATCTTCCTGTTCCCCGAGAACAAACGTCTCTCCGAGACCGAGAACCTGTTGATGGTTATTTTCGACCTTTTGCAGCTATCGTTCCTGCTTTTCCTCACTGGCGGTCTTCACAATCCCTTTTCGCTTTTGATCCTCGGCCCTGTCACTGTGTCTGCCGCCGTGATGTCGCTGCGCTCTACTGTGATGCTTGGTGTTATGGCGATGGTTATCGTGTCTTTGCTTGCGGAATATCACCTGCCTTTGCGCACAGAAGAAGGGTTCATTCTGCGCATTCCGGATGTGTTCCTGTTTGGAAATTGGGTCGCGATCATTATCGCCCTGTGCTTTCTCAGCGCCTATAGTTGGAAAACCTCTAATGAAATGCACTCCATGGCTGCTGCTTTGCAGGCCACATACTTGGCTTTGTCACGAGAACAGAAATTAACTGATATCGGCGGTGTTGTTGCGGCGGCTGCGCACGAGCTTGGGACGCCTTTGGCTACGATCAAACTGGCCAGCTCTGAACTTGTGGATGAGCTGTCAGACAGACCCGAGCTTGCAGAAGACGCGGCTTTGATTTCTCAACAAGCTGATCGGTGTCGCGATATTTTGCAATCGATGGGCCGTGCTGGTAAAGATGATCTACACTTGCGCAAAGCGCCGTTGAGTGCCGTTCTGGAGGAAGCTGCAGAACCGCACTTTGAACGTGGCAAAGTCATCGTCTTCGAGCAAACACAGCATGACGCAGAGCTTAACGAGCAACCTGAAATTCTGCGCAAACCAGAAATCATCCACGGCATGCGCAACCTAGTGCAGAACGCTGTCGACTTTGCGAAAACAACGATTTGGGTGGAAACGAGTTGGAGCGATAGTGAAATCAGTGTGCGTATTGTGGATGACGGCGCTGGCTTCCCTTTGCATCTGATTGGCCGCATTGGCGATCCTTTTGTGGGACAGCGTAAATCCGATAAAGAACGCGCGAAACGCCCCGAATACGAAGGCATGGGCCTTGGTTTGTTCATCGCAAAAACACTGCTCGAACGCTCTGGTGCAAAGCTTCAGTTTTCCAACGGTGGATCGCAATTCGCCAAGAAATCCAACGGCAAGACTGGCGCCGTCATTGATGTCACCTGGCCCCGCAATAAAATCGATGCCGCGTTTTCGAATGTGGCAGAGGTGACCGGTGAAAACTTGAGAAACCAAACCTATTAAATCCATGATTTGATACGTCGCTTAAGCATTCATTAAGAATAAGCGCGCTATGAGAGGGTGGTTTTAATGGGAAATTCGAATGTTCACTACTCTCTCATGGGTCGATCTCAGTCTGGTTTTTGGCATCACTCTGATGAGTTTTGCGATTGTCAAAGTTCTTGGAAACTCAAGCGTTCAAACGATTGAGCCAAGCCGCCAGTCCTTCACACGTCAGTTTTGTTTTGAGTTTGATCACACGGGAAAACTCGTGTGTACCAACGAACATGCGCGCGAGTTCATTTCTGATCTAGCGCTTTCAGATCCTGATTGGACCACTTTGCGCGAAACCTTGGAACACCGTTTCGAGGGGTTGCCAATATATGTTAGTGAGACGGAAGCACCGATACGAACATCACTTCAGCCGCGCTCGGCCATTGACCCGATGACGGTCGAAATTGAAGAGCATGTTGATGGCCTTTCGCTCATTCTAATTGAACGTGAACGCTCTGACACGACTGA
>Ga0206128_1001656_pt1 | contig 21466 bp, 36 predicted proteins | sample Helgoland_Spring_7_FD_148601 | JGI IMG/M metagenome (GOLD analysis project Ga0206128, IMG submission 148601) | Pelagic subsurface seawater microbial communities from Kabeltonne, Helgoland, North Sea - Helgoland_Spring_Bloom_20160426_1 | ecosystem: Environmental > Aquatic > Marine > Epipelagic ... | reverse complement strand
TTACACTTTATCAGCATCTTCGAACTCCTCGAGTATAGCTTCTAGTTTTTCCACCGCCTCTGCTGCACGTTGTACTAGGGCAACAAGTTCTTCGGCATCAGCGCCATCTACTTCTATTGTTATTTTCATTTGACGTTGTGTATCTCGATTAGCAGGTCGATGCAGTGCTTAGCTTTCTCTAAGTCCGACAAGGGTTGCCCCTTCAGCTTCCACCTAGTTATATACTTAACCACGTTACCTTCTAAAAGGGATAGGCCGTTCTTCTCTGCGTACTCGGCAGGTTGGATAGCCATGTTCTTATAGTGTGTCCCGCCCGTCTGTTTCTGTAGCGGGCTGTCCTTCTTCGGTTCCATGTTCAAGTTCGGTATCTCTGCTGTTAACATTCTCTTCTTCCTTCTGTTTTGGTTTCTCAAAGATTTTTGCCCAGTTCTCCCCGAACTCGTGCATCGGTACGAACGTGGGTCTGCGTCTACTACCTTTACCATTCATTTGTTTTCCTCTCGTAAGTGTTTGTGTTTGTTTAGTTCTTGCGCAAACAACTTAAGCATCGCTCTAATTTCTTCGTTACTCATTACCATCTCCTAGAGAACTGGCTTCAGTCTTCTTGGTCAGCTAGATACTCAGCACGTTCACGCGCGACATCAGCGGGGTCTACGTAGTCTTCGTCTTGCTCGTCTTGCCATCTATCTAAGTCTGCGTCTAAAGAATCTCTGTTACTCATTAGCGTGCCCTCCATTATTCTCAGCCATCTTAGCTGCCCAGTACTCCTCAGCTTTTTTCTCCGCATCTAACTCTGCTTCCCACTTTTTCTTGTTCTCCTCGAAGTGGGCTTCCCAGTCATACGGCCTGTACGTAATGACAGTAAAGTAAGGTATGGAGGAATCACCGCCGCCTATTTGGTAGACGCTATGTAGAGTCCAATGGTCTGTTGCCATTTCATTTAGATGTTCCTCTAAATCGTGAAGACTTACATCATTTACTGCAAAAATTTTATCCGTCATATCCATCATCGTTCACCTTAGTTATATTTAAATTATGGTGCGTGCTTCCACTAGCAAGTATCCCCACCCATTCAGTTCAACTTGTTTGCTTAACACGACTAACCGTCTCGTGGCTTACTCGGCAACGCATCACGTAGGAGGTACGAACTCAAGGCTCAATACCGTGGACGAGATCGTTAACTGAGGGTGTTTTGCTGAATATGCCCACCGCCCACTGGGACACGGGGTAGGAAACCGTAAAAAAACCTACCCCCTACCAAACTACAAAAACTTTCTAAACATTAAGGCAACTGCATCAACATTCTCTTCGTTGATTACCCACGCTTCACCACGTGCGTTACGTATAGCGTTAAGTTCTCTGTCCTGTAAAGCAGTCGTGGTGTTCTTGCCCGCCTTACATTCTATTGCCCAGAACTTACCGTTGAAGCATCCTACAATATCGGGCACGCCACTACGCCCGAAACCACCCGTTGCAGGAAAGAAATAATATACAGAATCTCCGAACAACTTCAACTGTTTTACTATAGCGTTCTTAACTTTCTTTTCCGGTGTCAGTGCCATCGTCTTCTCCTTCGTAGAATATCCAGTAAACGTATTTGTCTATCCTCCTACCGATCTTATTAACAAACTCGGTAGGAGGTTCGTATGACATGGTGCACAGTACAGCAACACGTCGTGTCATCCAGTCGGGTAGCTCAGCAATAGGTAACACTGTCTCCTCTTCGAACTCTGCGCATGCGTGTATGGGTATACCAAAACATTGCACTCTGGCTGTATCCCCAACGAATTCGACTCGGTAGGTGTACTCGTCTGCAACAGGCTTAGTATCCGACAAGAGTTTCTACCTCAGCCATTGTTTCGGGCGAGATGTATACACACATAGCGTCTTCAACAAAGTCATAGTCGTATGCGTCTTTCGTCACGCAGCCAATACTAGTCAGCACCCTAGTCTCATACGAATACCCTACATTATCCATCGCATCTATACCTGTAGCTTGCAACACAGACAGCTTAGCCAGAACTTCTTGGGGTAACTTGTTTACGTCGTCTACGTGCTTGACGCGCTGCATCTCACCTGCGGTAGTGTCTCTGTAATGAAAGAACACCTTGTCTATGTTCTTCAGCTTGTATATAGAAAGAGTCTGTAGTCCATCGCACGCAGCAATAGAGTCACCTAAGTCTTTCTTAGCCTCTAGGTACTTGTTAGTGCAGTCCTCAACTTCGTGTCGTATGTCAGCGCGTACTGGGCGTTGTTCCACAGCAGCTAAGGAGTATTCGAGCAGCGCCTGTTCTCTTTGGTAGCCCCTCATTGAGCCGAACACTCGAGACTGGAGTTCGTCTAACTTCTCCTGCGCTTGTTTAAGACCTCGACCATAGGGGTCTATAGTTCCCTGCATAACTTTCTCTAACACACGTTCGCCTGTCACGCTTTTGGTGTCTTTGATTAGCTTAGTCGCGCGGGCTAGGGTCTTGGTTATGCTAGTGAAACGTCTATCACTGTAGGCTATGTTGCCGCGGTGCTCGGTGTAGGGTAGTTCGCGTTCGCGGCGGGTGCTTACAGTCATAACTATGTAGGCGTCCGTGTCCCACGATACCTTGGCATCGAAGCACATACTCTGGGGGCTAAGTTGTATAGCTAACGCGTCGTCTGCGGTGTGTCTGAACTTAGCAAGTGGGTGAGTCTTCTTAACACGTTTCTGTAACGCGACTAACTCCTTTGCCATGCGTGGAGAATAGTTGTCTACCTCCATCTCGCGGTTGAGTGATACGTCACAACCGAATGTTTTTTCTATGATGTTTCTCATGATGTTGCTCCTGTTAGTTATAGGTTTATGTGTAACGTCTTGCCGATTGTGGGTCGGGCACTCTTGTTATCTAGGATTCCCCACAGCAGGGGCATAGTCCAAGCACCCCAGTCACCACCTAGATAGCCATCAGTCAGCACGATCACTGCCTGTGCGTTGATGTTGTTCTTCTGTATGTAGTCAGGCACACACTGCACCCTCGTACCTCCACCACCTGCGGGCTTGGTTGTTTGTGTAAGTTGTTCCAGAGAAGCACAAGCGCCGGGCACGTCACCGTACACCTCGTCACTGCACACCTTGGTATCCCAGTACAGTATGCGAACGGATTCGGGCCTTACTGTATCGCACACACCCTTGATCTCACTCAGGCACTTGGTCAGCTCGTGTTGTCCGATACTACCCGACGTGTCTATTGCAATGACTAGCTCACCAACACGTTCTGTAATACCACTAGGTCGAAGCATGCCCATCGCTAGATGTCGTCTGCTAGGTTGTCTCCATGTGCTGTCGTCGTTACCTCGACACGTTTCTGTAATGAACTCACGTAACACCTCGCGCCAGTTAACCTCGGGCTGTAGCAGTTGGTCGATAGCTCGGTTGCCCCCACTACCTACCTTACCTGCGGTCAGCGCACCTTGGCGTATGGCTTGGTCGATCTCTTGTGCTAGATCACGCTGTTCATCTGCGCTCATCTCCTGCGCACCTTCCCAGTCGTGCTCGTCTAGTCCTGCACCTGCACCTTCGCCCTCACCTTGGTCGCTGTCGTCTGGGTTATCTTCCTGTTCTTGTTTCAGTATCTTGTATACCTGTGCCGTGTCCATGTTGCGGAACTTCTCATCGAGCAAGCCTATGTTGTTACCCTCTGCGTCCTTGGGCATAGTCGCAAACCCATCACGGTTCTCGTCGTCAATCATCAGGTTGATTACATAGTCACACGCCATGTTGGCTAGCTGTGCATCGTCTTTATATAGGTGTTCCCATGTAGTTAGATGCTTGAACAGCTTGTGGTATGTCTCGTGCAAGATAAGGAACCGGAACTCTGAGTCACTTAGTCCATCAGCAAACGCACGACCATAGTAGTCATCGCGTCCGTTAGTGTAGGCAGTAGGGCAGTCGTCCTTGATACCCTTCTCACCGATCATCAGTACACCTGCGAGCGCCACGTACTTCGGGTTGCCCATGATCGCTGTGATGTTCTTAGACAGCCGCTGTTCGGCGGATAGTTGTGTGTTAATTGCTAGCATGATTCGATCTCCATAATTAGTTATAGAATCTATAACTTACTTGTCAGCACTAAACATGTAGTTGTTAGCCATGCACCAGTCTTGAAACTTCTTGTGCTGCACTACGTAGTCACGTCGGCTGTACTGTGGTGCGCGTACGCCATTGACGAACAAACCCTGTGCTTCCTTGGATAACCTGTTCATGTAAGTCAGCCAAGGGTCTACCCATGTGCGCTCGATAGTTGCTAGTGCTCGATACACCACCATGCACACAGCAGCCGGACTGTCAGGTACAGGCGCATTCATCGGGTCGTTCTCTATCTGGTCACGGGTTGGTAGCTTGTCAGCCAGTGCAATGAACGCAGCTAGGTCTAGCGCAGCTCGGTCACCAATCGTACCAATGAGCGCAGCGGTGAGCTGTGTGTCGTCCAACAAGTGGCGCATTTTGAGTATGTCACTAGCCCTGTGCAGTGAGCGTGGGGTAGTAAAGGCAGCACGGTTGCTGCGTGGGTGAGGTATGTAAGGGTTCTCGTCTGGGTTCTCGTACTGCTCGAAGCTGTGGAATAGCTCGGGCTTCTCCTTACAGAAACCAAGTAGTGCAGGGTCGAGGTTGTTGTTGATACCGAAGTCCTCGATGAACTCCATGTTGTCAGGGTTACGCATGGTCACTACGGTGATGCGGTTACGAGTATGTGCAGGTAGCAAGTCACCTAGACCCTCCGCACCTAAGTTAGTTGTAGCGAACACAATACTATCAGGGTGCAGCTCATACCCACTGTGCTTACGTTCGAGCATGATGCGGTTACAGGCTAGGATTACTGAGCGGTTACACTTACCGATCTCGTCTAGCATTAGGATTACAGGTTGGTCGGGCAGGTGTAGCCCAAGGTCTTCGAGTGGTACGGTCTTGAATGTCTTGCCGTCCTCTGAATACTTCACCATAAACATATCAGCCGAATCGACCATCGTTGTGCAGTCTAGGTAAACAGGTTTGTGAGTGGGTCGCATCAGGGCAATGATGTTGATGATCGAAGACTTGCCTGTGCCCATGTTGCCCTGCACTACTACCGTGATGGCTTGCCCGATAGTGTTGATGAGCTGTGCAGTTTGGTTGATGCCGAGTGCGTACATTGCTTGTGCTGTGTTTGCGTTATTCATTGTGTTGCTCCAGTTAATTAGTTATAGAATCTATAACTTTCGTTGCTGTGTGTTGGTGTTTCTTGCTGTTACGATGTCTATTATAAGGATATGTTATGTTAAGTCAACTAGGCTAAAAGCCTAGTGACGGTAGGTTCTTGATGATCTCATCGACGTTGCGCTTGGTGTTGCTACGCAAGTACGGGTCTCTGCGTAGTCCGTCTGTCGTTACGCCTTTGAGTGCGTTGGTCAGGTCGATGCGTACCTGCTCCATCTTCGGGTCGTTGTTCACGTTACATGCTTTGAGTACATCTACTACTGTGACCACGTGGTCTACTAGCGTGCCGTGAAACCCAGTCGCGCGCTCACCCTCGCCATAGTCGAGCATCTTAGACATGTGCTGTAGAGGTTCCAGAACACGTTGCCATACGTCGCTCATCGCGCTGGTTAACTGCTCGTCATAGAACTTACTGTAGCTTTCTTCTAGTACCGCTTTGGCTTCGGTGTTTATGTCCAGTCGGAAGTCGCCTCGCTCAGGTACAGGCATGTAGTTCACGCGTATCTTAAACTTACTGCGTACTGTCTCGACCGAAGGGTAGTCGTCTGGGTTATACAATGTGCCTAGCTTGGCTTGCGTGTCTGCTACCTCCCACGAATACGCATCTAAAAACTCCTCAACTAGTTGGCGAAAGTTCTCCATCATCTCGTCCATGTGTCGCTTGTAGTCTAAGAAGTAGTTGTTGGTGAGGAGTCTGTGCCCCATGTTAGACCAAGGTAGCGTAGCGTTACGGTGGAAAGACCTTATGGTTTCCCTGTATGTTTTGATAGCTTTCAGTTCTTCGCAGTCTACTAGCAGGTCTTTTGTTACCCTCGCTGCATTCTTCTTGGCGTTATTCCTAGAGGTAACGTCGTTGGTTGCCTTCTTATCCTTCTTGCGCCCCTCCCAGATACCTATACTTAGTTCTGCTAACAGTGCGCTGCTAGCGATAGAGGGTGCGTGGTTTGTCTGTGGTGCTACGTGTAGCTGAGTTACGGTTGCGTTCATGGTTATTGCTCCTTAGTTAGTAAGTCGTTGATGGTTCGGTCGATCAGGTTATTGAGAGCCACGCTGTGTGGCAGGTTCTCCATCGCGTCAAACAAGGCATGCCTATACATGCCGTCCTCTAAAAACTTCCGCTCGTTCTCGGTCAGCTCCACCTCATCCACCCAGTCCAGTGTCGCGTTATCGTTCAAGTCTTTCATGGTCGGTTATCCTCCACAGGTAGTTAAACAAGTTTATGTGCGCAGCGCATGGCTCGCAGAAGTCGTTCCCTTTAGTTGCACGTATCTGCGCACTGCACATCTCGCAGGGTTTTTTGTTGGTAACGGTGTAATGCTTGGGTTTGGGCTTTGGTTGTGCTGTCACTACTCGTCCTCCTCTGTTCCTAGATAAACAAGTTTGCGTATGGCATAGAACGACACCACTGCGCTAGGCAGTAGCCAAACCAATCCGAGCGTAAGCCCAAATTTCTTAGCTGCCAGATCGGACAACACCATAAGCACGAGGGTCATAGGTATGCCCATGAAAACTAGCGTAAGCCCAAACTGTTCATTCAGCCGACTTTCGCGCCTTTCCTTCGCCCACAATTCGTAATCTTTCATAACAACATCCCCAAAAAGACTAGGCAGTAAATGCCTGTGAACAATCCCAGTACACCAACGCCTCGCGCCATCCACACCCAAGCAGGTAACTCCTCTTCCTTCCAAGCGTACTTGTTATCGGGGTCGTGCAGGTTCAGCTTCGCATAGGGTTTGTACACTTCGCCGACTGCGTGGTTTGGTGTTCGGTTTAGCTTGATTACTTTCATGACTGCTCTCCACAATTAGTTATAGAATCTATAACTTTCCGGTCTGGGTTAAGGTCGTAGAACCTCGCGCGCTCAGTACGTGCGAACTTTGCTAGCATGACGCCACATTCGAAACAGGTGGTGAATCCCGCGTTAGCACGGGACTGGTCATATAAGGTGTCGCACATTAAACAGCCGACTTCGGTCAGCAGATGTATTTTTGCTTTGCTCATTGGGTAACCTCCGCGTGTCGGGCGTGACGCTCTCTTAAATCACGCAGTATGTACTCGACCGCTTCTAGCTTCGGCGGGTTACGCTCGGTGAGCGCGATCAACGCTCTTTCCAAATCCCTTTCGGTATCGTCGGCTAACATGCGCAGCTTGTGTTCTGCATCAGCCAGCTCGTCGTGCTTGTGAATTAGTTGGTGCCTGTAGTACTCCACGTTTTTGCTCATACTGTCTTGCTCCTGTTAATTAGTTATAGAATCTATAACTTTTTGTTATGTTGAAAACATGTTTGTGTAACTTGGCTGTTACCCCGAAACACAATAACTATTATACGTTGATATGTTGTTAAGTCAAGTGCTGTGCTTTTTGGTTATGTTTAGTTATTGGCGGTGTTGTTTTGGTAATATTCCAAATATTCTTTTTATACAAAAGAGGGGCGAAAAAAAGAATAATGTAAGTGCTTGATATTGCTAGGTTTGGTTTTGTAATCTTCTTTTTTGGCTGTAATCTTCTTTTTTGAAAATGGCTGATTTTGACGTAAGTGCTTGATTAGATTGAAGTTGGCTTTGTATTATTCTTTTTTGGCTTTTTTAGACATAGGCTAGGGAATTTTATAGGCAAAAGGGGGGTAAACGAACAGTACGGCAACGTGTTCTGGTAAGTGCCCAACTGGGTCTTTTTACTTTTCTTATTATTATAATAAAAAAAGAATAATATAGTAGTAATAGGTAAAAAAGGGCTAAATCTATACACCTACAAAGCACTACTCTTTAACAAACAAAGTTAAACGACACTAAACGATAAAGGGCAAAATGCCCTACCCAAAAAAGAATAATAGAATAATAGGTAACAAAGTCTAACGAATTCAATAGCTTGCGCGTGCATGGCAAAACACCGAAAAAGAAGATTAGTTAATTTTTTGCACTTTGTAGGAAAGTTATAGAATCTATAACTTTTTGGCTGTCAGGCGGCACGCCGCTAGATAACTGGTCTCGCTTGGTTTGAACTGCGCGCGCTTCGTAGGCGGCACGCTGCTAGGTAACTGGCATCGTTTGCTTGGCGCGATGTGGTGGGGCAGGGATTGTACTGATACGCAAAGTGGTTGGGTGTTAGATAGAGAAACGTATTGGAGAGGGTGATAGGGGCAGGAATTACAGGCACAAAAAAGCCGCCTTGCGGCGGCTTAGTGTAACGTGGTGGGTTTACTTGCCTTTGATTGAGTTAAGCTTTTCGAGTAGATCGCCGATTAGCTTTTTAATCTCATCCCTTTTCGCTTCGGTTAATTGCGACACCGGTATAGCGTTAACTACATCGCGGCCAGTCGATACGTGCTCAATATAAGACTTGAGCGGCGTGGCGCTTGTATTGTTCGCGGCCGGTGCTGCCGGTGTTGCCGACTGATTAGTCGATCCGCCAGTAGCGCGTTCTACTTTAGGTTCACGCGCTTTGAGTAGCCGCGCAATATCACCCATTCGAGCGCCGATCTTTTGTTGAATGGTTTTCTTGAGCGCCTTGGTCGCATCGTCCATCGACTTGGTATCGGCGACTAAAAGCTTGCGATCGGCGACTGTGAAAGCGGCGACTACCGCCTTTTTAAGCGCTACGTAGTCAGTGCGATCTAATCCCTTCGCGGGTGCCTTGAAATCTACCGAGCGCATTCCATCGGCGTAGAGTTCATCGAGAGGTTTAACAAGCGCCTTCTCTTTTGACTCGATAGTCTTGGTAGCGGCAGTTACGTTCGCGAGGATTGTAGTAGTAGTTTTTTGCATGGTATTGCTCCAGCCGGTTTATCTGGGCGATATTGCCCCCGACTTGGTAACCATTAGAACATCTTTCCGTATCGTTTGCAAGCGTTTTATGGTGTTTAGTTATAGAATCTATAACTTATTGGCGGGGCCTTTTTTGTAGGACTTGGTGGCCTGCCGACCCACCCCTAGGGGCACCCCCACTTGCAGCACGCTGGTACCATGCACGCGTAGTAATACTATTTCACATGAATGATTGCGTTTAAAAACATGTTTTGGTAACTAACACTCGCCCGGGAACCCTTAAGTATACTTTTTCGACCCCCACCCCCTTCTTTCTACCATGCGGCTACTTCGCACCCCACCCCCCTCTATATAGGAAAGGCCCCCCCATAGGAGTCCCAAGCCCTTGTTGCAAATAAATTTTTTGTATCCTATACTCCGCCCATCAGCTTAACCGCTTGCGAGACATCCCGATGACGACAGCTATCATTCCCGACTTTGGGGTTGATATACCGCCCGGCATTTCCTACTTAGACCTACGAGAGAGGGCTGAGGCGGCCTGCAATACCGTAAAATTACTCGAAGAACAAGGTCTGGACGTTACCCCCGACGAGGCAGACAACACCGTGGCTAGCATACTGGCGACGACTTACGCAGAGGACCCCGATAAAACCTCTAAAAAAGTAAGTAACACTAAGCTAACTACTCTTACTCCTGCCTCCATAGTACAGACACAGCTAATACTCAAAGAATTTAGTCACTTAGTAGCCACAAACGCTGCCGAGATACGTAACCTCGTAACAAACAAGCTGGTACTGGAAACAGAAAACGCTGATCCGCGCATACGAATGCGGGCTTTGGAACTACTGGGCAAGATTTCAGACGTTGGTCTCTTTGCAGAGCGTAAAGAAGTTACTATTACCCACCAAAACACCACAGAACTCCAAGAAAAATTGCGAACTAAGCTTGAGAAGCTCAAAAACCTTAAGAAGAACGTAGAGGGTGTCTATGAGGTTGTCGATACTGAAGACATTGAAGATGCTGAGATTGTAGAGGCCGACGAGTAAATGGTGGGCAACGTCGGCGCAGCCGAAGACTTTGAAGGGTTTAGCCCAGAAGAAGTCCAGACCATGATCGACAACCTAGACGACTACACGCTAGAAGAACAGGTTGAGATAAACAGCTTGCTGGAAGCGTTGGAAGAGCGGCAGGCCATAGAGAATGCGCACGCAGACTTGATAGAGTTTTGTTGCTTAATGCAGGAAGACTATAAAGTAGGTAAACACCACAGAATACTAGCCAGCCTCCTTATGGAGATTGAAAAAGGTAAAACCACAGACGGAGAGAACGGGCGAGCAGTGGCCGTAGATGGAAAAGACCGGGTTTGTGTAAACATCCCCCCACGTCACGGCAAATCACAACTCGTCTCTATATACTTTCCGGCTTGGTACTTAGGGCGTAACCCAGATAAGAAGGTCATGATGGTGTCGCATACCACGGACCTCGCTGTGGACTTTGGTAGAAAGGTGCGTAACTTAATATCAACGCCTGAGTACCAGAAGATATTCCCGAATGTACAGCTTGCTAGCGACTCTAAGTCGGCGGGTCGTTGGAATACAAACAGAGGTGGGGAGTATTACGCGTGTGGTATTGGTTCAGCGCTTGCTGGTCGCGGCGCTCACTTGCTCCTTATTGACGATCCACATTCAGAGCAAGACGTGATTAACGGCAACTTCGATGTCTTTGATAAAGCGTACGAATGGTTTACCTACGGTGCACGAACACGTCTTATGCCTCATGGGCGGGTAGCTATCATCCAGACTAGGTGGCACTTGGACGACCTGACTGGTCGCGTGACTAGGGATATGGCTCAGAACGAGCTGGCCGATAAGTATGAGGTAGTAGAGTTTCCGGCGATACTGGAGTTTGAGCAACCCGACGGGGATATAAAAGAAAAGCCGCTGTGGCCTGAGTTCTTTGACCTTGAAGCCCTACACCGTACGAAAGCGTCAATGCCGTTGTTCCAGTGGAACTCGCAGTACCAGCAGAAGCCGACTGCGGAAGAGGCAGCCCTTGTTAAGAGGGAGTGGTGGAAGGAATGGCCGCACGAAGACCCACCTAGCTGTGAGTATATAATCATGGCGCTTGACGCCGCAGCAGAAAAGCACAACCGAGCTGACTTCACGGCACTGACTACGTGGGGTGTGTTCTTTCACGAAGAAGAGAATTGTTACTGCATCATCCTGCTCAATGCTATTAAGGAACGGTTAGAGTTCCACGAGCTTAAAGAGATGGCAACCCGTGAGTACTTAGAATGGGAGCCAGATGCGTTTATTGTGGAGAAGAAGAGTAGCGGTACGCCGTTGTATCAGGAAATGCGTAGGTCAGGACTAATAGTGCAAGAGTACACCCCGCATAGAGGTACAGGCGATAAAACTGCTAGACTTAACTCTGTTTCTGATATAGTACGTTCAGGACTTGTGTGGGTTCCACAAACACGTTGGGCAGAAGAAGTGGTCGAGGAAGTTGCAGGCTTTCCGTTCATGTCTAATGATGACTTGGTGGATACTACTATAATGGCGCTGATGCGGTTTAGGCAAGGTGGATTTATATCCCTACCAACTGACGAAGCCGAAGGCGAGCCTATGTACAGGCATCGCGGTGGATATTACTAAAGGATAAGACGATGGCTATTGAAAAAGGTTTGTACGGCATGCCCGAAGGCATAGATGAAGAGTTGATGGGTGAAATGGGCGAACCAGATGCCGTAATCGAGATGGCTATTGCTACTGACGAGGATATGCCCGTCATGGTAGAGCTTGAAGACGGCAGCGTTGAGATTAGCTTCGGAGAAGAAAACGAAGATGCCGACATGGCCCCGTTTGATGCAAACCTCGCTGAATACCTAGACGACGGGCAGCTAACCGAAATAGCTGGGGACTTAGAAGAAGCCATTGACGCAGATACTTCAGCTCGCCGTGATTGGGCAGACAGCTACGTTGCGGGTCTTGATGTTCTCGGTATGAAGTACGAAGAGCGTACGGAGCCTTGGGAAAACTCTTGTGGCGTATACAGCAACATTTTGGCGGAAGCGGCTATTCGATTCCAAGCTGAGGCCATGAGCGAGACGTTCCCTGCTGCCGGTCCTGTTAAGACAAAGATTCTTGGTGAACCCACTCAAGACAAAGAAGACGCAGCCCTCCGTGTAAAAACGGATATGAATTACGAACTTACAGAAGTTATGGTAGAATACCGCCCCGAGCATGAGAGGCTGCTGTATAGCCTTGGTTTGGCAGGTTCCGCCTTTAAGAAGGTGTACTATGACCCCAACATGGGACGCCAAACTGCCCTGTATATCCCTGCCGAAGATGTAATCGTACCCTACGGTGCCTCTAATATTGAGTCAGCGGAGCGTGTTACGCACGTCATGCGCAAGACAAAGAACGAAGTTGTGAAACTTCAGGCTGCTGGATTCTACCGCGAAGTAGAATTAGGTGATCCAGTATCTTTCTTTACGGATATAGAAGAGGCGAAAGCAGAGCAATCTGGCGTATCGTTAACTTCAGATGATCGTTACACCATACTTGAGGTCCATGCTGACCTGATTATTGACGGTGTAGATACTGAGGGTGAAGACGACGACCTACAGATCGCAAAGCCTTATGTGGTAACGCTTGAGAAGGGTACGGGTAAGATTCTAGCTATACGACGTAACTGGAATATTGACGACCCTCTGATGCTAAAACGTCAACATTTCGTACACTATGCGTACGTCCCCGGATTTGGATTTTATGGACTCGGCCTCATTCATATTATTGGTGGTTATGCTAAAGCTGGCACTAGTATTATCCGTCAACTCGTGGACGCTGGAACCCTATCCAATCTCCCCGGTGGTCTCAAGTCTAGGGGACTACGAGTTAAGGGCGACGACACACCAATTGGTCCGGGTGAATTCCGTGATGTAGATGTGCCTTCTGGCAGCATCCGCGATAACATCATGCCGCTGCCTTACAAAGAACCTTCTCAGACGTTGCTGGCGTTATTGCAGCAGATCACAGAAGAAGGCCGACGTTTGGGCGCTATCTCAGACATGAACATATCCGACATGAGTGCTAATGCTCCTGTTGGAACTACACTCGCTCTACTGGAGCGTACTCTAAAACCAATGGCTGCGGTGCAATCCCGTGTCCATTACGCGATGAAGCAGGAGTTTAAACTTCTTCGTAAGATTATTGCCGAGTACGCGCCCGAAGAGTATCTGTACGTGCCTGACCGTGGCGAACCTCGTGCTAGACAAGCCGACTACGCTATGGTGGAAGTGATCCCCGTCAGCGATCCTAATAGCAGCACGATGGCACAAAGAGTTGTGCAGTATCAGACTGTTATGCAGATGGCGCAGGCCGCCCCACAAATCTATGACCTACCACAGCTTCATCGCCAGATGATCGAGGTCTTGGGTATCAAGAACGCCGACAAGCTCGTACCTACTGAGGACGACATAAAGCCGATAGATCCTGTTAGTGAGAACATGAACGCCCTAGTTGGTAAACCGATAAAGGCGTTTTTAACTCAAGACCATCAGGCACACATCGCTACTCACCAGTCGTTTATGCAAGACCCACAGGTAGCTGCGCTTATTGGGCAAAACCCGGCTGCGCAGCAGATCATGGCGTCATTACAAGCTCATTTAGCAGAGCACACTGCGTTCTTATATAGACAGCAGATGGAGCAAAAGCTAGGCGTAGCGCTACCTGCACCGAACGAAGAGCTTGCCCCAGAGGCAGAAGTCTTGCTCGCTCAAACTATGGCTCAAGCAGGTATGCAGCTCACGCAGCAGAAACAACAGCAAGCGGCCCAACAGCAGGCTCAGCAACAAGCCCAAGACCCAATTATCCAGATGCAGCAAGCTGAGCTACAGTTGAAGCAACAAGAGCAACAACGCAAGGCAGCTAAGGATCAGGCAGACGCTGCGGTTGACGTTGCTAAACTCCAGTTGGACGCACAAAAAGCGGAGCGTACCGCTGCTATCGAGGCAACTCGCATAGCCACCCAAAACGAACAAGCCCAAGCCAAGAATGATTTGGACGAAGCTAAAGCTATTTTGGACATGGCGAAAGCCAATAGAGAGGGGCAGATGCCCCAGTAAGGAGGTGATCCATTGTCTACTACCGTCTTTGACGTGCTGAACAAAAAATTAACGGAGCTTCAAGGCTCTAGCGAAGATTTCCTGAAAAGCGGCGGAGCTAAAGACTTTGCTGAATATCGGGAGGTATGTGGCGTGATTCGGGGTCTAAACGCCGCATTAAGAGAAGTAAGTGACCTTTCGCGTAACTATATGGAAGATGAAGATGACTGAAACTATAACGGTTAGCGGGGTGGGAGCGGAAGCTTCAGTATCCCCAGCAATGACTGCATTGGAAGAGAAAAGGCAAAAGAAAATAGCCGAAGACATCAAAACCCAAGAGGAGCTAGAAGCCTCGATTCCGAAACCGGTGGGGTACAGAGTGCTTATTGCCCTTCCTAACGTGGAGGAAACCTTTGGGGATAGTGGTCTTATTAAGGCCGACCAGACTCGGCGGGAAGAGTACATCCTGTCTACTGTTGGCTGTGTGTTAGATATGGGTGCAGAAGCCTATAGTGACAAAGAAAGATTTCCTACTGGGCCTTGGTGCGAAGTAGGTGATTACGTGATGTTCCGCGCCAATACTGGCACGCGCTTCAAAGTTGGGAAGCAGGAATATCGTTTAATGAATGACGACTCGATTGAAGCCGTCGTCGATGATCCGCGAGCAGTCTCGCGCGCATAAGGAATAGACCATGCCTAGACAACAAGTAGAGTTTGAATTTCCAGACCCCGATAAAGAAGATAATACCCAAGAAGTAGAAGTGGATATTGCCGAAGAAGACGCGCCTTTAGAAGTAGAGGGTGCCGTTGGTCGGGAAAATATGAAGTCCGCCAAAGATACTATACAGGCGGGGGAAGTAGAGATTGAGGTAGAAGACGATACCCCAGAAGCTGATCGTGGGCGAAAGGCGTCTCCACCGCCAGAAGAGGTTACTAACGAGGAGCTAGAGAACTACTCCGAAAAAGTTAAGAACCGTATTAAGCACTTTAGTAAGGGTTATCACGACGAGCGTAGAGCTAAAGAAGAGGCCCAACGCCAGCGAGAAGCCCTAGAAGAGTACGCCAAAAACCTTATAGCTGAGAACAATAAGCTAAAAGGTTCAGTAGACCAAAGCCACAACAGTCTAATCCAGTCTGCTAAAAAACAAGTAGAAGGCGAGCTTAGTATGGCTAAAGCTAAGTACCGCCAAGCGTACGAGTCTGGCGAGCCTGACGCTATAGTCGAAGCACAAACTGCGTTAAATACGGCACAAATCCGTATGGAGAAGGTAAATGGCCTAAAACCAAAGCTTGTAACAAAGGGGGAAACTTCTTTACAATCAACAACTACTCCTGTACAAACGCAGGTAGATGCACCCCAACCTCAAGTGCAGCGAGACGAAAAAGCAGATTCATGGCGCGATGATAACCCATGGTTCGGCTCAGACGACGAGATGACTGCCTTTGCATTAGGGTTGCATAACAAGTTAACGAAAGACGGGGTAGACCCCCAATCAGATACTTACTACGAGAAAATTAACTCTCGTATGCGCCAAGTATTTCCCGATCAGTTTGATGATGGGATTGAAGATGAACCAGCTAGTACTCAGAGAAAATCTAGCAATGTGGTTGCCCCCGCTACGCGGAGCACTGGACCTAAGAAAATTAGGTTAACTCAATCACAAATAGCTATTGCGAAAAAACTCGGAGTGCCACTGGAAACTTACGCCAAACAGGCTGCTGAACTAATGAGGAAAGGATAATGGCTCAAAATAGACTAGATAGAGACCTTGAAGCCCGTACTAAGACGGTTCGTAAAACGGCGTGGACGCGACCTACTGTGTTGCCTGATCCCACCCCCGAAGACGGATACACTTACCACTGGGTTCGCATCTCGACCAACGGTCAATCTGATGCCACTAATATTTCCTCGAAGATACGTGAAGGCTGGGAACCTGTACGTGCAGAAGATCACCCCGAGATATTTACTGATGCTGTGGCAGATACACGGTTTAAGGATAATGTCATCGTTGGCGGTTTGATGCTATGTAAGGCCCCAGTAGAGCTTGTCCAAGAGCGAAACGATTACTACCAGCACCAAGCTGAATCGCAAATTCACTCTGTGGACAATAACCTGATGCGCGAAAATGATCCTCGTATGCCCCTATTTCACGATAGGAAGACGAAGGTTACTTTCGGCAGCGGAAATTAAATTTTAGGAGTTATATACAATGGCTTATCCAACAGTCAGCGCTCCCTACGGCTTTAAGCCAATCAACCGTATCGACGGTATGCCTTACGCTGGTGCTACTCGCCTTATTCCTATTGCGGGTACATACAACGTGGCTATCTTCGCGGGTGACATGGTTCAAACTGTAGCGGCGGGCACATGTGAGAAGTTCACCGGTACCACTAGTGGTCTTACGGTGGGTGTTTGTGTTGGCGTTCAATACGTCAATTCTCTGGGTCAATTCACACCGGCTCAATACTACCCCGGCACTAGCGTTACTGACGCTTACGCTATCGTAGTAGACGATCCTATGGCGGCTTTTAAAGTTGCTGTAACAAGTGGTGGTGCAGTAACCGCAGAAGACCGTACTGTTGTCGGCGCTAACATGGCCGTAGTACAAGGTGCAGGCGATACTGCTACTGGAGATTCTGGACAATCAGTCCTCGCTGGCTCAGATGCTGTTACAGCAACTATTCCTGTGCGAGTAATTGATGTTGTCACAGATACCGCAACTGGTGCTGATGCTTTTGTTGAGTTGATTGTTAAGCTCAATACTCACCAGTACAATTCAACTACTGGCGTATAAGGAGACTAGCAAATGGCTATTTCAAGAGCGCAACTCCTTAAGGAGCTACTACCGGGTCTAAACGCCCTCTTTGGTCTCGAATACGCTAAGTATGGTGACGAGGCTGCCGAAATCTTCGAGACTGAGTCTTCTGACCGTTCTTTCGAGGAAGAAACTAAGTTGTCCGGTTTCAGTGCCGCGCCTGTTAAGGGTGAAGGTTCTGCAATCGAGTATGACAACGCGCAAGAAGCGTGGACTGCTCGTTACACTCACGAGACAATCGCTATGGGCTTCTCGCTAACTGAGGAAGCAATCGAAGATAACCTCTACGATTCACTCTCTTCACGTTATACGAAGGCTCTGGCCCGTGGTATGGCTTACACTAAGCAAGTTAAGGGTGCTTCAATCCTCAACAACGCTTTTGCTGCTGGCTCTACCTACGGTGATGGCAAGACTTTGTGTGCGACTGACCACCCACTCGTTTCTGGTGGAACTAACTCAAACCGTCCTGCTGTTGCAGCCGATCTTAACGAAACTTCACTCGAAGCTGCCGTTATCCAGATCGCTGGTTGGACTGATGAGCGTGGTCTCCTTATCGCTGCTAAGCCTGCTAAGCTTGTAATCCCACCTGCGCTGCAATTCGTTGCTACTCGCCTGTTGGATACTGAGCTTCGTGTGTCTACAGCGGACAACGACATCAACGCACTCCGCAACAATGGTTCAATCCCCGGTGGTTATACAGTAAATAACTACCTGACTGACACCAATGCGTGGTTCTTGATGACTGACGTACCTAACGGCCTGAAGCACTTTGTCCGCTCACCTATGCAAACTAGCATGGACGCAGACTTTGACACAGGTAACAGCCGATATAAGGCTCGTGAGCGATACAGCTTCGGCGTATCTGACCCACTGGGTATCTTCGGTTCACCGGGCGCTTAGTAAGCAAATGGTGTTAAGATTGGGGGCTTCGGCCCCCTTTCTTTTGTGGGTAGGAAACAAAAATGCCTAGAGAACCTAAAGTAAAGAAAGAGTCGCAAGGCTCCCGAATGTGCACTTCGTGCAACAAAGTTAAACTGCTATCCCAATTTGAGACCTTTAAAGAAGGGCAAGTACGAGGGGTATGTCAGCAATGCGTTACCCTGCAAAGGGCAAGAAAGACCTCTGCCACCCCTGAGTCGTACCTCCGAGTATTAAACACCCAACTAAAATCTCAGCGGCTTAAACAAGACATCGAGTACGAAATAACTACGGAAGACGTTATTGACATGTGGGAAATGCAAGACGGTAAGTGTGCCCTATCTGGTATGCTCATGACCCACCAAAGAGACGGCACCTACGGCGATAGGAAGCAGAAAGACTTTAACGCTTCGATAGACCGCATAAATCCCCAAGGCCCTTACGTACGGGAAAACGTACAGCTACTTGCCGCTAGGGTAAATACTATGAAACACACACTTGGTGAAGATATGTTCATGTGGTGGGTAAAGAATATTTACGAACACCGAATTAAGTGATATGTTGGGGGTGCTGCAATTTCGCAGTGAACATCTAATGCTTTGATTGTTCTTTTTTGTTCCCCTTGAGACTTGACCCGCTCCCACAGGCGGGTCTTTTTTTGCTTAAGTATTGTGTAATTAACTCCGAAATGGTATATAGTAAGACTATACCGGGGTCATTCGGTGTATCTGACAGTCCCGGCTGACGACATGCAGACAGATACGCCCCAAATTAACTCGCATGTGAGGATTCTCAAATGGCTAATACCACTTTTACAGGCCCGGTCATCTCGACTAACGGCTTTCAAGGCTCTGTAACTACTACAGAAAACGTCTCTGCCACTGGCACAGCTAACGTAATCGTTATCCCTACTTCTGATCCGGGTGTTGCGGGCGCTATCTGGAATGACGGCGGTACTCTATCTGTTTCAGCAGGTTAACCTTTAGACTTAACTAGAGGAGAGACCTATGTCTAGTTCAGATATTCAAACCAAACGGGTTACTGCCGGTGGTACTGGCAGCTTAGGGGTTGGCCCCGCTCGTATACGCCAAGTGCAAGTGCTAACTAGTAACGTTGGTGCGGGTCGGCTGACTATTACTGACGGCGCTGGTGGCCGCACGGTTTTGGACATCGACTTTATTGCCGACGATTCGCACTCTATAAACATCCCAGACTATGGTATTCGTTGTGCAAGTGACGTAACAATCACGCTGCTGACCAATATTACTGCAATGACGGTGTTCTACAGCTAATGGCTAAGCAAGTTGACAAGAAAGCGATGGCTTGTAACAAGCCCAAGCGGACTCCCTCTCACCCCAAAAAGTCTCATGTAGTTAAGGCTTGTGAAGGTGGGAAGGAGAAAGTCATTCGTTTTGGTGAGCAAGGTGCGTCTACTGCGGGTAAACCCAAATCGGGCGAATCTGCTAAGATGAAAGCTAAGCGCAAATCGTTTAAATCCCGTCACGGCAAGAACATCGCCAAGGGTAAAATGAGCGCAGCTTACTGGGCGGATAAGGTAAAATGGTAACCAAATGAAAGACTTAGAGTACTCGATGGTAGATGTTTCATTAGCCGTTCTGAGTTACTCTAAGGGGCGTTGGACTCCAGAAGAAGTTTTAGAATTTGCATTTATGCTAGAGGGCTTCTACGAAGAAGAACTGGACGAACCAAAGCCCACTCTAGTTGGTATCAAAGGCGGTAAAAATACCGACCCAAACCAAACCGAATGAGGTGCTATTATGGCTGGTTGTAATACTAAGAGAATGAAGGCTGGCGGTATGACTGGTATGCCCGTTAAGAAGATGATGATGGGCGGTATGACTAAGAACTCGGCCTACAAGAAAGGCGGTTGTGTTCGCGGTGATGGTGCCTGCATAAAAGGCCACACTAAGGGTCGCATGGTATGATGAAGTGCCGAGGCATGGGCAAAATGAAGCCCGTTACGTTTAAGAAAGGTGGTACAGTCAAAGATGATTGTTACCGCAAGGTGAAGGCATCGTACAAAGTCTTCCCTTCTGCGTACGCCTCGGGCGCTATAGCCAAATGCCGGAAGAAGAAAGCTAGTGGCCGTTCGTAAGACGGAGAAGGGCAAAGCCCTAAAGCGGTGGTTTAAAGAGGACTGGAAAGATGTCCGTACAGGCAAAGCCTGTGGCCGCAAAGAAGGCGAGAAGCGGGGAACCCCGTACTGTAGGCCCACAAAGCGCGTCTCCAGTAAAACGCCTAAGACCTCTGGTGAAATGACAGCGGCAGAGAAGAAGTCCCGAGTAGCGCAGAAGAAGCGCCTAGGGCAACCGGCAGGAAAACCCAAGCGTGTAGCCCCGCTTAAAAGGAAGAAGAAATAATGGCAACTTCTGGCACTACAGCGTTTAACATGGACTTCACCGAGATTGCGGAAGAAGCGTGGGAACGTGCCGGTAGAGAAATGCGTTCTGGTTATGACCTGCGTACTGCTCGTCGTTCTATGAACCTGTTGACTATCGAGTGGCAGAACCGTGGCATTAACATGTGGACTATTGAAGAGGGCACGCTAAACCTCGCTCAAGGCACAGCCACTTATGACCTGCCAGCAGATACTATAGATTTATTAGAGCACGTAGTCCGTACGGGTAGTGGCAACATCAGCACTCAGTCTGACCTAAACATTACTCGAATCAGCGTCTCTACGTACTCCAGCATCCCTAACAAGCTAAGCCAAGGCCGCCCCATCCAGATGTATATAGACCGTGGGCAGGCTAACCCAACAGCAACAGTATGGCCGGTGCCAGATCAAGGCACGCTTGTAGCGCCTTACTACATCCTTAAGTATTGGCGTATGCGTCGTATTGAGGATGCCGGTACAGGGGTAAACACAGCAGACGTTAACTTCCGGTTCTTGCCCTGCCTTGTTGCGGGATTGGCTTATTACATAGCCCAGAAAGACCCTGAGTTAATGCCACGTATTCCTATGCTACAGGCCGAGTACGAGCGCCAGTTTGAGTTAGCTGCGGGTGAAGATAGAGAAAAAGCCACACTTAGCTTGGTGCCGCGTATTTATGGCGTGAGGTAGACATGAGCTACAAGTATGCGTCTGGGCAAAAAGCAATCGCAATATGCGACGTATGTGGGTTTCAGTACAAGCTACGTGAACTTAAAGAGCTGATTGTTAAGGGAAATAAGACTAACATTAAGGCATGCCCCGAGTGTTGGAACCCAGATCAGCCACAGAACAAACTAGGTGAGTTTCCAGTTGAAGACCCACAAGCACTGCGAAACCCACGTCCAGACTCTGCGGAGTTAGTAGCAAGTAGGGATATTCAATGGGGATGGGACCCAGTAGGACTAAACGATCCTTTTGGACTTACCCCAGACAATTTGGAAGGAAGAGGAGCCGTAGGGTCCGTAACAGTAACTACGAGCTAGGAGATCAAAATGAAAATGAAGTCAAGATCAAACGTGAAGGCCCCGAAGGTAATAGAGTTCCCTAACGAGCCTGTTATGTACAAAGTAGCCGACTGCTGCAATCAACCGCCAAAGGACATGAAGACTAGCGGTGTTAAGATGCGTGGCGTAGGTGCGGCCACTAAGGGTACTATGGCCCGAGGCCCAATGGGTTAAGGAGTAG
>Ga0206128_1001654_pt1 | contig 21482 bp, 23 predicted proteins | sample Helgoland_Spring_7_FD_148601 | JGI IMG/M metagenome (GOLD analysis project Ga0206128, IMG submission 148601) | Pelagic subsurface seawater microbial communities from Kabeltonne, Helgoland, North Sea - Helgoland_Spring_Bloom_20160426_1 | ecosystem: Environmental > Aquatic > Marine > Epipelagic ... | reverse complement strand
AATTGTTGCTGAAAAGCTTGGTATTCCATTTCAAACTGTAGACTTGAGCGTCGAGTACAAGGATCGTATTGTAGACTATATGTTTGCCGAATATCAAAAAGGGCGCACCCCCAATCCAGATGTCTTGTGTAATCGTGAAATTAAGTTCGATGTTTTTATGGACATTGCCCTTTCACTGGGTGCTGATTATGTCGCAACGGGCCACTATTGCCGAACTGATATACAAGTGAATGCTGAGGGTAAATCTGTTCACCGTTTATTGAGTGGTGCCGATGCCAATAAAGATCAATCGTATTTTTTGTGTCAATTGACCCAGGAACAATTATCTAAGGTTTTATTTCCAATAGGTGAATTACAAAAGACAGAAGTTAGAGAAATTGCCGCTGCACAAGATTTGATAACCGCCGACAAAAAAGATTCTCAAGGTCTGTGTTTTATAGGAAAAGTAAGTTTGCCAGACTTTTTACAGCAAAAACTTTCAGCTCAACAAGGAGACATCATAGAGATTTCGGAATCAAACGAAGTCTATAATGAAACGCAAGAAACCTTTGCAACACAAAAAGAACTGTTGCGCTATCACAGTACCAAAAGAAGCTACCAGGTTTCCGATGGAAAGCGTGTAGGTAGCCATCAAGGTGCTCACTTTTTTACAAAGGGGCAACGCAAAGGTTTGGGAGTGGGAGGTACTCCAGAACCCTTGTTTATTATCGACACTGATGTGGAGGAAAACGTCGTCTATACAGGTCAAGGCAAGCAGCATCCAGGCTTATTGCGACGTGGCCTACTCGTTACACAAGATGAAGTACATTGGGTACGAGATGATCTAAAAATCACTTGGGGTGAAACCTTAGCGGTTCAGGCTCGAATTCGGTACCGCCAACCTTTAGAAAAAGCAACCTTATACTGTGAAAAAGAAGGTTTGTTTGTACTGTTTGACAGCCCTCAAACTGCAATTAGTGAAGGGCAGTTTGTGGCGTGGTATGCAGGAGAAGAACTTCTGGGTTCGGGTGTTATTTCTTAAGCCTTAGCGGTTTCTTTTTGAGCAACCGTATCAAAATCCAAAACCACTTGGTTGTGCAATATGTCTTCAAAGGTTTCTTCCTTGCGGATCAGATGTGCTTTTTTATTGATCCATAATACTTCTGCTGGTCGAAATCTGGAATTATAATTACTAGCCATGGTTTGGCAGTACGCACCTGCATTTCGGAAGACTAGGAAATCCCCTTCGTTTATTTCGGATATTTTGCGGTTACTCCCAAAGGTGTCTGTTTCACAAATATATCCTACAACAGAATAAAAACGCTCCCTTCCTTCTGGGTTTGATATGTTTTCTATCTCATGGTGAGAACCGTAAAACATGGGTCGAATAAGGTGGTTGAAACCACTATCGATTTGTGCAAAAACGGTTGAGGTTGTTTGTTTGACTACGTTTACTTTGGATATAAAATAACCCGCTTCACTGACTAAAAATTTACCCGGCTCAAAGGCTAGGGTCAACTCTCTCCCATATTCTGTACAAAAGTCATTGAATTTTTCGGTCAAGCGTTCTCCTAATTCTTCAATATTGGTTTCTATATCGCCAATTTTGTAGGGCACTTTAAAGCCTGATCCAAAGTCAATAAAACTCAGATCCTTAAAGTTTTTAGCGGTTTCGAATAAAATCTCGGATGCATGAAGAAAAACATCGATGTCTAGAATATCACTTCCTGTGTGCATGTGAATTCCATTGATGTTCATTCGGGTATTTTCGGTAATTCGAATTAAATGGGGTATTTGGTGAATTGAAATTCCAAATTTAGAATCGATATGACCCACAGAAATATTAGAATTTCCACCAGCCATCACGTGTGGGTTGATTCGAATACAAACAGGTACTGTCGGATATTTACTGCCGAATTGCTCTAAAATAGAAAGGTTGTCAATATTAATTTGTGCTCCGAGTTTTGCAACTTCTTCAATTTCAGATAACGAAACTCCGTTGGGAGTAAAAATGATGGAGCTCGGTTCAAAACCAGCTGCCAGACCAAGACGTACCTCCTGAATGGATACGGTATCTAGACCGGCACCAAGGCTTTGGATGTATTTTAAAATGGAAACATTGGAAAGCGCTTTGGTAGCATAGTTCAATTTAAGATTCTTCACCCCACTAAAGGCATTGCTCAAGCGGTCGTACTGAAACTTTATTTTTTCTGCATCATAAACATAAAGTGGACCTCCAAATTCTTTTGCAACTGAACCTAATTCTGCGTAATTCATTTTGTAATCTTTACTACAAAAGTAAAAACAATTTCCTACTGTGAAAGGGCTTTACAAGAATATATTAAAAATATAAAATAATGTTTTAAATAAAACAAAATACTTTTCCTGTGGATTGATTTTAATTGATTTAACTTCTTTATTTTTGTTCAATTAAATTTTAAACGAATGAATTTACACGAATATCAAGGGAAAGAGATCTTAGCAAGTTTCGGTGTAGCAATACAACGTGGTATTGTTGCACAAACGGCTGAAGAGGCTGTTAAAGCGGCAGAAACACTAACCAAAGAAACGGGTGCGGGATGGCATGTAATCAAAGCACAGATTCATGCAGGTGGTCGTGGAAAAGGTGGCGGTGTAAAACTTGCAAAAAACCTTGATGAAGTTTCTACTATAGCAGATCAGATTATCGGTATGCAACTCATTACGCCTCAAACTCCCCCGCAAGGGAAGCCGGTGCACCAGGTATTGGTCTGTGAAGATGTGTATTATCCTGGAGCTTCAGAAACCAGTGAATTCTATGTTTCAGTTTTATTGAATCGTGCAACCGGGAGAAACATGATCATGTATTCTACAGAAGGTGGTATGGATATTGAAACTGTAGCCGAAGAAACCCCCCACTTAATTTTTACTGAAGAAATTGATCCTGCTACTGGAATGCTCCCTTTTCAAGCACGTAAAGTTGCTTTTAATTTAGGTTTGAGTGGTCAAGCGTTTAAGGAGATGACCAAGTTTATTACTGCATTGTATGCTGCTTACGATAAATCAGATTCTTCTTTATTTGAAATAAACCCTGTACTTAAAACATCTGATGACCGTATTTTAGCTGTTGACGCCAAAGTATCGTTAGATGATAATGCCTTGTTTCGCCACAAAGATTATTTAGCACTTCGCGATATCCGTGAAGAAAACGCTATTGAAGTTGAAGCAGGAGAAGTTGGATTGAATTATGTTGATTTGGATGGTAATGTTGGTTGTATGGTAAACGGAGCCGGTTTGGCAATGGCAACTATGGACTTAATTAAGCAGGCAGGTGGAGATCCAGCTAACTTTTTAGATGTGGGTGGAACTGCTGATGCGGCTCGTGTAGAAACCGCATTTCGTTTGATCTTAAAAGATCCAAATGTAAAAGCTATTTTAGTTAATATTTTTGGTGGTATTGTTCGTTGTGATCGAGTAGCACAAGGGATTGTAGATGCATATACAAATCTCGGTGATGCCATAAACGTTCCGATTATTGTTCGTCTTCAAGGTACAAATGCAGACATTGCAAAAGAATTAATTGACAACTCTGGTTTGAATGTACTTTCTGCTACTGCTTTTCAAGAAGCGGCAGATAAGGTTCAAGAAGCGATTGGCTAAATTTTTAATACAAAAGCAAATGGGTTTGTGAATTTTTCACTACTCAATTCAGATAATAAAAAAAGGTTCCTAAAAGGAACCTTCAAGAAGCGATTGGCTAATTTTTTAATACGAAATCAAATGGGTTTGTGAATTTTTCACTACTCAATTCAGATAATAAAAAAAGGTTCCTAAAGGGAACCTTTTTTTTTGCTGTAATTTTCGCTAATCTTTAAAACCCAGTTAGGGCTTTGTGATTATTGGATCGCTTGTTTGAATTGACTTAGGGTTACAATTTTTTCATCCCTGATGAAGTAACTTTCATGGATATAATATTCTGTAACGTCATCTTCTTCACCTGGAACGGTAACTTTAAATCCAGCTTGAACATGTTCACCACCTTGAGATGGATCGATGTCTACAGAATATGCGTACTGAAAAGTCCAGCTTATTGTAGGGTCTTCGGCTTCTAAACCAGCTTTGAACTCTTCAAAATTATTTATTGTTTTTCCTGTGGGATCAGTAACTTGAACCGAATCAATAAAAAATTCTCTCATTCCTTCAAAGTTTCTTGAAGACCACTCTTTGTCTAAAGCAATTACACGATCAATAGCTTTTTGAGTCCCCAAATGCCATTGTAATTCTTGGATTTCTGGATTCGGATGAAACCCAATCATACGCTCTTTTGCAGCTTCTGTGTTCTGTGTTGTGCATGCACTTAACATAAGTGATACAACAAGTAGTTTTACTAAGTTTTTCATATAAAATATTAATGATTATATCACAAGATACATTTTTGAATTGCACTAGGCAATTAAAAATAAATTGGACTGCTGATTACAACTAAAAAAACTAGGTAGTTAGGCGTATATTTTTTTCCATAAATTTTTACCCGTAATAGCTGTTGTTGTTATAAAACCAGAAAAAAGTGCTCCTCCAACTCCTGCAGTTACAATGTCTTGACCTGTTAAAAACAACCCTTTAATAGGTGTTCTTGGATTCAGGAATTTTTGCTTATACCGTTCAGGGGTGTGCTCCAACCCGTAGAGCTCACCGTGTTCATAATTGACAAAGTGTTTTGTCGTAAGGGGAGTAGATAATTCATAACAATCGATTGAATCTTTTAGGTGCGGAAAATGCTCAAATAAGTGGTTTAGTAAACGCTGCGAAAAACGTTCTTTATAGGCTTCATAAGTCTCGCCTCTTTTCATCCAGCGTGTTGCATCCCATTGATGAAAACTTTCATAGGGTAGTAGGGTAATGATGTCAATCGTACTTTTGTTGGGATAACGTTCAGACCAGCTGGGATCTTTTGCTGACGGAAAAGATACATAGACTACGGGAAAGGCCTGCTCGTGATCTTTTAGAAAACGATCCACACAGCCATCGTGATCTAAGTCTTCTGGATAAATCCATAAATTTTTCTTTGGCAGTTTCAGTTCTTCTGGAGTCCCATTCAATCCGATATACAAACATCCGTGTGCTACAGAAGGTTTTACTTTGGTCAACTGCTCTGAAAATTCCTTATGGATTTTATGATCTTTGGGAATCATCTTTTTATAGGTGTTCATGATTCCTGCTCCGCTTATGATTATCGGTGCATAAAATGATTTTCCATCACTCATTTTCACCCCAATAGCACGTTGCTTGTCGAGGATGATTTCATCCACTTCAGCATTGATCAAGATGGTTCCTTTTGCCGCTTCAATGACCGGGTCTATGGTGTCTACAATCTGAGATGACCCTCCGATTGGAAAACTTCCTCCCCCAAAATAATGCTTTACAACCGATGCATGCATGGCAAAACTACTTTGCTTTGGTGGAAGTCCATAATCGCCATATTGTCCACAGAATACTTTAATCAGCTCTTCATTGTCCGTAAGCGAACGCAACACTTCATAGGTGGTTTTGTCAGAGAATTCTTTGTAGGGTTTTTGCAGCATCCCACCGATTAGGTTCCCTATTATTTTTGGAAGCGCTTTATTGATGTAAAATTTCCCCATAGCCTTGTTGGCCTTAAAAACGACATCAACATAGGCTTCAATAGCCCTGCGTTCTTCTGGGAAATAACCAACCATTTTATCTATAAATGCATCGACTCCTTTTACAAAGTCATAGTGCTTGTCTCCGATAATGATCTGATCATATACCTCCCCCATATCGGCCCAATGCAGGTTTTTGTCGGTGATGTAATCGAACATTTTACGCAGGGCGCTGTTTTCTTTTTGAACCTCTCCGATATAATGAATTCCAACATCCCATTCATATCCCTTTCTTTTGAAGATGTGCGTAAAACCACCAGCCGTATAATGACGTTCCAACAACAACACCTTCTTACCTTCCTTTGCCAGAAAGGCAGCGGTTGTCAAACTCCCCATTCCAGTTCCGATAATAATGGCGTCGTATTGTTCTTCGAGTTGGAGTGGTTTTTTATAGGATTGAATCATGGCTTTTTTCTATACATTTATTGGGCTATTAATTTTTTTAAAATAATGCCCATATGAAAACAATAAACTTCTTCGTTTTGAATGCGCTGTTTGCTTGTTCCTTATTTGCTCAGGAGCGACAAATACCTCTTGATACCCTTGTGACGACCAACCACAGCACAACGATAAAAGGTGTTGCTGTTAATTATCAGGCACAAACCGGTACGCAGCCGGTATGGGATGAGGATGGCAAGCCCATTGCTACCCTTTTTTATACCTATTACAAAAGAACCAATGATAAAAGCAAAGCCAAGCGGCCCATAATTTTTTCTTTTAATGGAGGACCCGGTTCCGCTTCAGTTTGGATGCATGTGGCCTACACTGGTCCTAAAGTTTTGCGTATTGATTCGGAAGGCTATCCTGTTCAGCCCTATGGCTTTCAAACCAATCCCTATTCCGTGTTGGATGTTGCCGACATTGTTTTCATCAATCCCGTCAATACGGGTTATTCTAGGATTATTGAGTACGCGGGTGAAAAAGAAAAGAGAGAAACTTTTTTTGGAATCAATGAGGATGTCAAATACTTGGCCGAGTGGATGAACACCTTTGTCAATAGAAAACAGCTTTGGGAAGCGCCCAAATACATTATTGGAGAAAGTTATGGCGGAACCCGCGTAATGGGCCTTTCGTTGGCTTTACAAAACCAGCAACAGCAATGGATGTATTTGAATGGTGTGATTATGGTTTCTCCAGCGGATTATAAAGTGTTGCGGGTTGGGGGACCTGTTTCTTCTGCATTGAATTTACCCTATTATACTGCCGCTGCCTGGTACCACAAACAATTAGCACCCGAGCTTCAGAATAAGGACTTGACGGATATACTTCCTAAGGCTGAAAAATTCGCAATTGACGAGCTTACGCCTGCCTTGATTCGTGGTGGTTTTTTAAGTTTAGAAGAAAAGCAAAAGATAGCAAAGCAAATGGCCTATTACTCTGGGCTAAGTGAGGATGTAATTCTGCAGCACAACCTCGATGTTCCGAATTCATTTTTCTGGAAAGAACTACTACGTGATGAAGGAAAAACCATTGGGCGCTTAGATTCTCGTTATACTGGAATTGATAAAATGGAAGCAGGTATGCGTCCGGATTACAGTCCAGAATTGACCTCTTGGTTGCATTCATTTACACCAGCGATTAATCACTACATCCGAAAAGAACTGAACTTTAAAACCGATGTCAAATACAATATGTTCGGCCCAGTTCGCCCCTGGAACAACGACAACGATAATACGCGTGATAACCTAAGACAAGCGATGGCTCAAAACCCCTATTTGGAGGTGTTGATTCAATCGGGTTATTACGATGGAGCTACAACCTACTTCAACGCCAAATACACCCAATGGCAGGTCGACCCTAGTGGAAAGATGAAAGATCGTTTTCATTTCGAAGGCTACCGCTCGGGGCATATGATGTATTTACGCCGTGAGGATCTAATAAAAGCGAATGAGGATCTTCGAATCTTTATTAAAAATTCTGCAGCAAACGGAAAACCAGCAAAATACTAAGCCTGAATTTTAATTTTTCGGTTCCATTCTCGCAGTCCGTAAAAGGATAAGGCGAAGTAGAGTAGGGTTAAGATAAAGTAAATATAGAGTTCTTTGTTTAGGTATAACCCCAGGGTTACGCCGTTGACAATAATCCAATAATACCAACCGCTAAGGATTTTCTTAGCTTCAAGATAACTTGCAATAAAACTAAAAATTGTAGTGAAAGCATCGAGATAGGGCTTGCTGGCTTCGGTGTAATTTTCTAGAAAATAACCGAGGCAAAGAGCGGTGACAACGCCTATTAAAATATAGCTGAAGTGTTGTTTGGGGAGCACATCAATGATTGGGAGTTCTTGGGCGTTTGCTTTTGAATTCCAAAGCTGATAGCCATAAAAGCCAATAAGCACATAGTAACAATAGAGTATGGACTCAGCATAGAGGCCAATGCGATAGAATAAAAAAATACTGACCAATGAACCCGTAATCCCAAAAAACCAGCAGTATATATTTTCTTTGATCAATAAAATCAGAAACGTAAGGCTCAAGCCTACTGCTATAATTTCGAGTGCTAAATTCATTATAATTGTTCTTTCAACGCTTTGATTTTATCACGTAAACTAGCAGCTTCAACAAAGTTTAAGTCCTTTGCTGCAATCTCCATAAGCTTTCTTGTGTCTCGAACTTTTTGTTCGATTTGAGGTTTGGTTAAATAACGTGTTGCCTCTTCTGCAGCCTTCTTGGATTCTTTTTCTGAAGCATAGGTAGCCACAGAATTTTTAGATAACGCACTGTCTAGAGATTTGTTTAAAGCAGTTGGAATCTGATTGTTCAACATATTGTACTCCATTTGTTTTTCCCTTCTGTAGGTTGTCTGATCCATTGTAAACTGCATGCTTTTCGTAATCCGATCAGCATAAAAAATAGCCAAACCATTTACGTTTCTTGCTGCTCTTCCAACAGTTTGGGTAAGCGATCGATTCGAACGTAAAAAACCTTCTTTATCGGCATCCAGAATTGCTACCAAGGATACTTCAGGTAAGTCCAAACCTTCTCGCAAGAGGTTTACGCCAATAAGAACATCGAAGACACCTTTCCTCAAATCTTGCATAATCTCTACACGTTCGAGGGTATCAACATCACTGTGTATGTAACGGCAGCGAATTTGGATGCGACTCATGTATTTGGTGAGTTCCTCTGCCATCCTTTTGGTGAGGGTCGTAACCAACGTTCGTTCATCTTTTTCAGTTCTTTTTTGTATTTCTTCAATCAAATCATCAATCTGATTTTCACTAGGGCGAACTTCAATTATAGGGTCGAGCAGCCCCGTGGGTCGGATGATTTGTTCTACAAAAACACCTTCTGTTTTCTCCAACTCATAGTCAGCTGGGGTTGCACTTACATAAAGCACTTGGTTTTGTAAACTTTCAAATTCTTCAAACTTTAGGGGTCGATTGTCCATAGCTGCTGGAAGTCTAAACCCATATTCAACTAAGTTTTCTTTTCGACTTCGATCGCCCCCATACATCGCATGAACTTGTGAAACCGTAACGTGACTTTCATCGATTACCATTAAAAAATCTTCCGGAAAGTAATCCAATAAACAGAAGGGGCGTGTCCCCGGATTTCTACCGTCTAAATAACGAGAATAGTTTTCAATTCCAGAACAGTAGCCCAATTCCCGAATCATCTCCAGGTCGAAATTGGTGCGTTCTTCTAGACGTTTAGCTTCTAAGTGTTTTCCAACTTCTCTAAAAAAGTCAAGTTGTTTTACTAAATCGTCTTGAATGGCATGAATGGCATTTTGTAATACATCTGGAGAAGTCACAAACATATTGGCTGGGTAAATATTCAGTTGGTCAAATTTTTCAATCCGTTCATTAGTGATCGGATCAAAGGCTTCAATCTCTTCGATCTCATCTCCAAAAAAGTGAATTCTAAAAGCGGTGTCAGCATAACTCGGATATACATCAACTACATCACCTTTCACCCTAAAGTTCCCGTGTTGAAAATCGGCCATGGTTCTGGAGTATAAACTCTGTACCAATTGGTGTAAGAACTTGGTTCTCGAAATAACTTGATCTCGTTTTATGGAAACTACATTTTTTTGGAATTCGGCAGGATTTCCGATTCCATATAAACAGGAAACGGATGCAACTACAATTACATCTCTTCTTCCAGACAGGAGGGAAGAGGTTGTACTTAGACGCAATTTTTCGATCTCTTCGTTTATCGACAGGTCTTTTTCAATATAAGTTCCTGTTACGGGTATATAGGCTTCGGGTTGGTAATAGTCGTAGTATGAAACAAAATATTCTACTGCATTTTCTGGAAAGAACAGTTTGAATTCAGAATACAATTGAGCCGCAAGGGTTTTGTTGTGTGCCAGAACAAGAGTAGGACGATCGAGTTCTTGAACGACATTGGCTACCGTAAATGTTTTCCCTGAGCCCGTAACTCCCTGTAGTGTCATGAATTTTTCGGTCTTCGAAAATCCATCGACCAATTGTTTGATCGCTGTTGGTTGATCGCCTGTAGGTGAAAATTCCGAAACTAATTTAAAAGCCATTGTTTGTTTTATGAAGCTTTAAATTTAAGCAATTTGATCGTATGTGAAACATGCTTATGCATCTCATTTTTAGAAAAAAATCAATGGAATAAAGTAGTACCTTTGAGAAAAGCATGCCCATGGAAGAAAAATTAATTTCTAAGAAAAAGCCATTTTACCCCATTATAGATGAACTAAAGAAATATTTACAGCATCACAGCCGTTGGGTCTATACTCCTGTATATTACGACGACCTTCTACGGTTTTCTGGTTCTGTAGTGGTTTTTGATGCAAACGATCAAGATACGCTGTGGGTCCGCGTCTATTATTCGGACAGCGAACGAGTGGAAATAGATTTTAATCTAAAGAAAGTATACGCTTTATTGCACTCCGATGGAAATGAATCCTCCATGCCTTTTCTCAATATTGATGCAATCGACTACTGTACATTTGGAAATTCTAAGCCCTTTCGGGTTAAGGTGCGTAATATTTTAAACGATAATTTCACTTATTTTTACGTTAAGAAAACAGATGCTTCTCGGGTTTATGGATTGGAATTCGAACACATGCTTTCACCGCATAACCTCAATTTTTTAGTTAACGACTCCACCCTTATCGAAGAGCATATCGCAGGTATCCCGGGTGATGTATTCATAGAGAAGTATTTAGATGATTGTACTCCAGCGGAGCAAGCCCAAATCGCTAAAGAGTATGTCAAGTTCAACGAACGTTCCATGATTCGTTTGTTGGGCGATATGCGAGCCTATAATTATGTGGTGATCCCCACCCATGATTTTGACAAAGTAATTTATCAAATCCGAGCCATTGATTTTGATCAACAAAGTTTTGAAGGGAAACTGATGGTCTATCGACCACAGTTTTTTAAAGAAAACTATCCCATGATCTCCGTAGTTAAAGATAAGCTCTCCACCAATTCCATTATTCAGTACAAAATTGAGGAACGGTCGATTTTAGCAAAACGGATTTTAAGTGCTGGAAAACGCTTAAATAAACTTATAAAAATCATGAATATGGATCAGGTTTCCAAACCTGAGCATATCGATAACCTCACCAAAGAACTGTATAAATTCACCACTAAAGACGAAGCTTTCAAAGAATGTTCCAATATGGGCGGAGTGATGGAAGCATCCTTTTCTTATGTACTTAGAAACTATAAAAACATGAATTTGACTAATTTGATGAACTCCTGATCGCTAATAGAAGTCAGCATCATTGAAGTCGTCAATTCCTTCTTCATCGTCTGCATCAAATTCATCTGAAACACCTTCGTCTGCTATAAAATCTTTTTGGGGCGCTTCCTCTGGCACCTCGCCTTGGGCAAAGATTAAATTGGGGTAGAGCACGGTTAATTCCTTTTCTCCAATTTCGATCAGTTCAATAAAAAACGTCCACAGGTCCAAGAAGTCGTATACATAAATCAAATGGTGATTTTCTGCATCAAAAACCTGGTCTATTTGTTCTTGTCCCATCGGAACAATTCCATCGTCCATGTCCAATAATGGAATCTCCTCACCTTGATCCCAATTTTCATTGGTTCTGTAAAAAGAGGCCATTTCTTGTCCTCCAAACCCAAATGCCTGAGCAATTGCGTAATGAAAATCTTCCAAACTGGCAGTGGCTTCTGTTTCAATATCGCGAAGGATATCTTCTTTAGTGTCTAGAATAACTCTAAATCTATAAATCATGCTTAGGAAACTGGCAGTAGCTTCTGTTTCAATATCGCGAAGGATATCTTCTTTAGTGTCTAGAATAACTCTAAATCTATAAATCATGCTTAGGACGGTTAATGTGGTGATTGAATAATTGGAATAAAAAATAAAGTTGTGCACCAAATAAAAGCGAAGCTAAGAGCAAATGTAAGGGTTGAGAGGCAAAAGGAAAATCTAAATAGTACATGAGTATTCCGGTTAAAACTTCGCAGATGAGTGTGAATAAAACCCATTTCAAAACAGGGAAATTCAAATTCATTTTACGCAGTGCATAAAACAAGTATCCGTTAATGAGTACTACCAGAATTGAAAAACTCCTGTGGAAATAAAATTTAAATGGAGCTGGATTCAACCATTTTGCTGCCTGGTCCAGTCCGTAAAAATCAATTTGAAGATCAATGAATTGTCGGATTTGAGTTCCAATCCCGATTTGTATGAGTGTCAATCCTAAAGCAACCAACCCTAGTTTTTTAATCAGGGCAGGAGGATTAATAGCTTCTTTTTTATGGGGAGAGGTAAAGGCGTAAAGATATACCAAGAGCGCAACAATAAGGAGCGCCATGACCATATGAACGGTGATCTTGGCTGGTAGTAGATTCGAATCAACTACCGTTTTCCCTAACCAAGCTTGGAAGCCCATCCCAAGAATTACAACTAAGGAGAGTAGGGGTATTCTTTTTTTCTTTTTCCAGTAGCGTATGGAAAGTAATCCAACGATTAATGTGGCTATTCCGGCCATGGCCCCTGCCAATCGGTTGATGAATTCAACCCAAGTATGAAAGGCATTGAAATGGGCGTAGTCGTGTTTTGTGTAGGTTTCCCAATTCGATTCGACGTATTGTGAAGAACTGATGAAATCCATTTTTACGACTCGTAGAACTTCATCTACAATGATCACTTCGCCTTCATTGTATTCGTGTTGCGCATTCCAATCCCCAATCCAGTTGTTCTCGATCCGTAGGCGGGATTAAATAGCCAAAACATTTCGGCCAATCCGGACACCCCATTCCGCTCCCAGTAACCCGAACAATAGCTCCCGCTGCGATGACCAGATAGACCAATACCAGTGAAACCCCAACCCAAAAGCGAAAACCTGTTTTCATAGTATATTATTTTTCAATGAGTTTTAGTCCCAATTTTTTTCCTTCCGCTTTCATCAACTCCAAAGCAGCTTCTTTTTCGTTGGGAATGATCCCTTCTAATATTGCTTCTTTGATCGCTTCTTTGATTTGACCAATTGCTTTTGAGGGACCTAAACCAAATGATTCCATGATCTGTTCGCCTGAAACGGGAGGTTGAAAATTACGGATGTGATCCCGTTCTTCAACTTCTTCTATTTTTTTACGAACGACTTTAAAGTTGTTGTGATAGCGTTCAAAGCGTTTTGGGTTTTTGGTCGTAATGTCAAACAAGGTAATAAGATCATTGATGTTTTCACCCGCATCGAAAACAAGACGACGTATGGCAGAATCGGTTACTAAATCTTCAGCAATAACGATTGGGCGTGAACTCATCAACACCATCTTTTGAACGAATTTCATCTTGTCATTCAAAGGCAATTTCATACGTTTAAAGAGTTTATAGACCATTTTTGCACCTACAAATTCATGTCCATGAAAGGTCCAACCATTTTTTTTATGGAAGCGTTTGGTTGGAGCTTTGCCAATATCGTGCAACAAAGCTGCCCAGCGCAACCACAGGTCATCTGTAGTTCGGCAAATATTATCTACCACTTCAAAAGTGTGATGAAAATTATCTTTATGTGTTTGCCCTTCTACCTCTTCGATGCCCTTAAGATCAACAAGTTCAGGAAGGAGGAGGGGAAGAAGATTAACTTCATCCAATAATAAAAAACCAAAAGAAGGTTGGTCACACAGCATGATCTTATTGATCTCTTCTACACAGCGCTCTTTGGTGATGATCGAGATTCTATCGGCATGTTCTTTAATTGCATCCAGCGATTTCTTTTCAATTATAAAACCCAATTGAGAAGCAAAACGCACAGCACGTAGCATTCGTAAGGGGTCATCCGAATAGGTGATTCCGGGTTCTAAAGGGGTTCTAAGAATACCCTTTTCTAAATCGGCAAGTCCGTTAAAAGGATCGAGTAAAGTGCCGTAGGTTTCTTTGTTTAGTCTGATCGCCATTGCATTGATTGTAAAATCCCTACGGTTTTGATCGTCTTCTAAACTCCCTTCTGTAACTTCTGGATTGCGGCTTTCGGAAGTATACGACTCTTTCCTAGCACCAACAAATTCTAGACTTATGTCTTCCCATTTGAGCATGGCAGTACCGTAGGTTTTAAAAACCTGAACTTTAGTTGCCTTGGGTAATTTTTTTTGTACCTCTTGAGCGAGTTTAATTCCTGAGCCAAGGACCACAAAGTCGATATCAGTATTCTTTCTTTTCCTGTCCAGTAAATGATCTCGAACGAAACCGCCAATCGCATAAGTCTCCAGCCCAAGCTCATCAGCTGTTTCACCAACAGTTTTAAAAAGCTGACTGTTTAAAATTTCTTTAAAGTCCGTTTTCAACATGATTATGCTCTTAGCGTTTTAAGGGCTCCATTGGCTTCAATAGATATTAAAGTCGAGGGGTTTGTTCTAATTTCATTTGTTCTCAAAGCTACGATATAGTCAACACCATCCAAAATGAGTTGGTCGATTTCATTGTATTCTTTTGGACTGTTATTTCCGCTAACATTTGCTGAGGTAGAAACAATAGGTTCTCCGAAACCTTCAATCAATTGCTTACAGAACGCATCTTGTACAATCCGAATTCCAGCACTGCCATTTGCTGCGGTTAGGTTGGATGCAAGACCATTTACCTTTGGGTAAATAACAGTTGTCGGTTTTTTATTCAAAGCGATCCCTTTGATTTTTTCATCCAAGGGTCCCGTCAGTTGTTCGAGCATTGCAAGATCTGCAACTAAACATATCAGTGCTTTGTTGTCCGCCCTTTGCTTTAGTTTATAAATTTTTTCCACGGCTTCAGAATTTGTTGCATCACAACCAATACCCCAAATTGTATCGGTAGGGTAGAGTAGGGTTTCCCCTTTTTGTAAAGCAGAACAAGCTGCGCCAACAAAAGTTTCCATTCGGTTTGTGTTAATCTATACAGCTACATTATGCTCTCTGAGCGCATCGTTCAAGGATGTTTTTTTATTGGTGCTCTCTTTTCGTTTTCCAATAATCAAAGCACAGGGTACTTGGTATTCTCCAGCAGGAAATTGCTTGGCATAAGTACCCGGAATCACAACCGATCGAGCCGGAACAACCCCTTTATATTCAATAGGCTCATCACCCGAAACATCAATTATTTTGGTAGATGCTGTAAGTACAACATTTGCACCCAAAACGGCTTCACGTTCTACGCGAACGCCTTCTACAACAATACAGCGTGAGCCAACAAAGGCGTCATCTTCAATGATTACAGGTGCTGCCTGAAGGGGTTCCAACACCCCGCCAATTCCTACACCTCCACTGAGGTGAACATTTTTTCCGATTTGTGCACAGCTTCCAACCGTAGCCCAGGTATCAACCATAGTCCCCGAATCTACATAGGCACCTATGTTTACGTAACTGGGCATTAGAATCACCCCAGAGGCAATATATGCGCCTTGACGAGCAATCGCATGGGGTACTACTCGGATTCCCTTGGCTGCATAGTCTTTCTTGAGCGGCATTTTATCATGAAACTCCATTGGGCCAGCATGAAAAGTCTCCATCTTTTGAATTGGAAAATACAACACTACTGCTTTCTTAACCCATTCGTTTACTTGCCAACCGTCGGTAGTGGGTTCGGCAACACGGAGGTCACCCTCATCCACGTCGGTAGTGGGTTCGGCAACACGGAGGTCACCCTCATCCAATTGTTTGATTATGGAACGGATTGCATTTTGTATTTCTTCTTGTTCTAAAAGACTGCGGTCTTCCCAAGCTGCTTCTATAATTGCTCTCATTAAAATGATCTTAAAATTTTGCACAAATTTAAGCTATTCACTCGACTTTATTTTAGTTTTTTTATACGAACCCAAGAAGGAGCTGTATATTTGCGCATGCCAGAAATTATAGCAATCGATTTTGGAACTAAACGCACCGGAATAGCCGCAACAGATCCCTTGCAGCTAGTTGCTTCGGGTATAACAACCTTGCCTACCCAAGAAGTAGTTCCGTTTTTAGAAGATTACCTTAAAACACATGAAGTTGCTATCTGTGTTTTTGGCCAACCCAAAAGACACGACGGTTCTCCCTCTGAGGTTGAAGACGAAATCAAAAAATTCATCGCTTATTTGAATAAGAAAATTCCAAGCTTAACAATCGAACGCTATGATGAACGCTTTACCTCCAAAATGGCTTTTCAGACCCTGCTCGATTCTGGTATTGGAAAAAAGAAAAGACAAGACAAAGGTTTACTTGATAAAATCAGCGCAACCCTTATCTTGCAATCCTATTTAGAAGCGAAAAACAATACGATTTTATGATATTACCCATTGTAGCATACGGAACTCCCGTATTGAAGAAAAAAGGAACGGACATTACGCCCGAATATCCTGCATTCGATCAACTGCTCCAAAATATGTGGGAAACCATGTATGCGGCTAATGGCGTTGGTCTGGCTGCCCCTCAAGTTGGAATTGGGATTCGTCTTTTTATAGTCGATGCTTCTCTCTTTGCAGATGATGATGCGTTGACGGAGGAGGAACAAAAACAACTCACCGGGTTTAAGAAGGTTTTTATCAACCCTCAAATTGAAGAGTCTGGAGAAGAATGGGCTTTTAATGAAGGCTGTTTGAGTATCCCTGACGTGCGTGAAGATGTGTATCGACAGGAAGTAATTCACATCCGCTATTGGGATGAAAATTTTAAAGAACATCAAGAAGTTTATACCGGTCTTGCTGCCCGCGTTATTCAGCACGAATACGATCATATTGAGGGTGTTTTGTTTACCGATAAGCTTTCGCCCCTAAAAAAGAGATTAATTAAAGGAAAATTAAATAATATTGCCAAAGGAAATATAGACGTGGATTATAAAATGCGTTTTCCTTTAGCTTCCAAAAAAAGATAAACACCCTTATGGAATTAGATAAAATCATCGCTATTTCTGGCCGTCCGGGCCTTTTTGAAGTTCAAGTTCAAAAACCCGTAGTGGTTTCATTGCCAACTCCCTTGTCGATGGTAAACGCATTACCGCAAGCCTACGAGATCAGGTAAGTCTACTGTCTGAAATCAACATTTACGGCTTACAGGCTGAGGTTCCTTTGGCTGATATTTTTCAGAACATGTTAGCACACGAAAAAGGTGCTCTCTGTTCCATAAAACCCAAGGCTCCCGCTACGGACTTAGAAGCTTATTTCTTTGAAGTTTTTCAAGACTATGACGAAGAGCGTGTATATCCTAGCGATATCAAAAAAATCATCCAATGGTATAACGTTTTGGTTGGAAAAGGTCTTTTGGTTGCCGAAGCTACTCCAGCTACTGAGGCTCCAGCAGAAGAAGCAACACCCACCGAAGAAGCCTAATGAATACGCGAGCCCAACAACTTGAGGCAATCGATCGTTTGCTTACCATGATGGATGAGCTCCGAGAGCAATGCCCATGGGATAGAAAACAGACCTTCGAATCCCTACGTCATTTGACGATTGAGGAAACCTACGAATTGGGCGATGCGATTCTAGAACGCAATCTAGAAGAAATAAAAAATGAGCTTGGAGACCTATTGCTCCACATTGCTTTTTATTCCAAACTAGGGAGCGAAGAAAAAGCCTTTGATATTGCCGATGTGGCGACTAGTATTTCCGATAAATTGGTGCATCGACATCCGCATGTGTACGGAGATGTTGAAGTCCAAGACGAAGAAGAGGTGAAAAAAAATTGGGAGGCATTAAAGCTAAAGGAGGGGAAAAAATCTGTTTTGGAAGGTGTCCCCAAAGGACTTCCTGCCCTTGTAAAAGCACAACGCATTCAAGACAAAGTAGCCGGCGTAGGTTTCGATTGGGAGCAGCCCGAACAAGTTTGGGACAAGGTGCAAGAAGAGTTAGCCGAACTGCATGCTGAGGTGCAAAAAGGCTCTGCCAAAACCATTGAAGCTGAATTTGGCGATGTGCTTTTTTCCCTGATCAACTATGCCCGTTTCCTTAAAATAAACCCCGATACTGCCCTCGAACGCACCAACCAAAAGTTCAGCAAGCGTTTCCAATACCTTGAACAACAGGCTCAGAAAATCGGAAAAACCCTCCACGAAATGTCACTCGACGCGATGGAGGTGATTTGGCAAGAAGCTAAAAAAGCGGATTAGGAAATTTTAATTATTTTTTATAGATTACTATCTGTTAGCATTTTACCTTATTAAGGCTAAATGTTATTTTTGATATAATAATCTATTAATTTTAAAATTCATCTTGTTTTAGTCTAATTTACACTTATGAAAACAACTGCCTCTAAACTTTTAAGTTTTGCCTTGAGTTATCTATCATTACTTGTAGTCATGTATTTTATGGGATATGCTTTTCATGTAGCTTTAGTTTTTTTTAAAATGGTAGAATAACTTAGAAATACTTAAATATCTAATGCTAAAGAGACATCACTTTTATTCGGTTATTTTTTTTGGCGGAATTTTATTTGCTGTTATTTCTCTTTTGAAATTAAGCCTTTTGAGCTAATACTGTATTTTAAAGCCACATGACATATTGTAAATCGAAGTATCTCATTTAGTCAAACACCTATTTAATTTGGTTTATGGGGTGTTTTTAATTTCTTTTTGTTTTTCTAAAAAAAAGTCAAAAAAAAACATTCAAACATATTGCTTTGTTCGGGCGCTTTTCTTGGTATGATTACGTATGAATACTTAGTTCAGCCCTTTGTAGGATTTGCTACCGTAGATTTTTTTGATTTACTTGCTTCATTATTCGCTTCATTAATAGTTTTTTCTGTGTGTAATTGAGTTGATACAAAAAACAAATAAACTGTGATAAATAGCATTAAAATAATTAGAAGAAACTCTTTAATCTTTTCAATACTAACCATTCTGTTCATTTGGCCATTGGGAATATATTCATATTATAGTTTTTTGAGACCAATGAGTGAAAGTAGCGATGAGAACGTATTGATCACGAATTATTTGAAAATAAAAAATATATTTTTCATATCCTTATTCCTTAGTATTCTTATTAGTCTTTTTGCTCTTTCAAGAATTATTAATTACTGAATTTTTAATTAGGTGCTAATAATCATTAGCACCTAATTATTATATCCTTTTTGAAATAACAATACACTATTACGTAATAGTGTAGTTTTAATTAGTGACAGAGTTTTTTAAATTGTAATTAGCATGTATTCATTCACTCGTAGTTAACAATAATAAAAAGCATCAATTAGATTGCCCTATTATATGTATGACCATCTAGTCCGCTCCACCCACTTCATCAACATCCTCTTCACTATCTGTTTCCAAACTTTTCCTCAATTCCCTTCCCAGGGTTTTGATTTGTTTCACCTTAGTTTCCCAATGTTCAATTTGGTCGTTTATTTTTTTGATCTTAGCATTCACCTCCTGCATCATGGGACTCTCGCTCGAGGTTGTGCTGAAAAAGGCCAGGTTGTTTTCTAATTGAATCAATTCCGTCTTGGACTCGTCAATCTTTTTCTTCAACTGAATATGTTCTTTGTTCAAACCTTCTTCATTGTCTTTGAGTAAGAGTAAGTCAGTTTTGAATTGGGCAGCTGTTTTTTCTTCTCCCTTGAGTTTGGTCTTATTCCAAAGCCCTTTGAGGAATTCGGTATATTCTCTTTGCATAGAATTTTTTACGCTATCAGAAGGCGCTCCCATGGCGGTCCAGTTCTCGAATGCGGTTTCTATATACGTAAATAGGGCCTCGGCCTCTGTGGGTGCTTCTTGGGTTTTTAAATCTTCAAAATAGGCACGCTTGGCTTTTAGAATGGCCTGATCTTGTTCGCTATAGGCTTCTTCTTTATTCTTCAAACGAGCAAAGTAGAGGTCGGTTGCAGTTTTGAATTCTTCCCATAACTGATTGGAGAGTTTTCGAGAAATACGCCCTGTTTTTTTCCAAGCTACCTGAATCGCTTTCATGCGGTCGGTATAGGACCTCCAGTCCGAACTCTCTAGGATGGACTTTACTTCAGTAATTAGGGCCTTTTTTTCGGCAATATGAACTTTTTCTTCTTGCTTCTGCACCTTGTAGAACTCATTTTTTTTGTAGTTGAAGTTTTTCAAGACCATTCGAAAGTCATTCCAAATGGCTTTATTCTGCGCTCTGGGAATACGACCAATGTTGTGGAATTCTTCTTTTAACGCATGTACTTGCTTCAACGAATTTTGCCAAGCATTGTGGTTGCTTGGATGGTCGGTATAGAGTTCTTCGATTTGGGTCAGAATGGCTTTTTTCTTCTCTAAATTCTCAAGTAGAATGGCATCGATGTTTTTATTATACTCGTTTTTGCGTTCGTGTATTTTGGCAGTTGCATCCTGAAAACGACTCCAAAGTTCTTCGCGGTGCTCCCGTGCTACGGGACCAAGATCGGTTTTCCATTTTCGGTGCAATACATTCAACTCTCGAATGGCAACTACTACATCTTGATGCGCTACTAAGCTTTCTGCCCGCTCGATGAGTTTTAGCTTTTCCTCGTAATTGTGCTTGAAATCTTTTTCACGTAAAGCACGATCCAAATGTAGGAAGTCATAAAATCGCTCTACATGATGCTTATAGGTTTCCCAAACGTTGTTGCTTTCGGCTCTTGGAACTTGACCCGTTTGGTGCCAGCTTTCTTGTAGGGCTCTGAATTTTTTATAGTTATTGGAATTATTTTCACTGATTCCAATCAAGGCTTTGATCTCTTCAATAATCTCCAAGCGTTTTTTCAGATTTTCTCTTTCTGACTTTTTTCTTGAGATTTATAATGGGCACTCTTGTTGGCTTTGTATTCTCGAACAAGTTGACTGAATTCCTTTTTGTAATGTGGACTGAATTCAAAATCCAAGTCATTGCCTTCTATTGCAATAAACTCTTTTCTCTTTTCATGGAATATTTCCCCAAAACGACTATCAAATTGGGAGATAACTTCTTGAATTTCCTTTCCCTTTTTTGTCCAATCACTCGCATGGATCATTTTTTTTAGCACATCGGTATAGGCCTCCAGTTCAAGGCTATCAAAATTGATTTTTGTTTGAGTTGTTTTGTCTTCCGGTACAGTCTTAGGTTCTGTCGTTTTACTTTGTTTTTTCTTGACTTGTACTGATTTCAGAAGCTTCATTGATCCCCTCTTCTTGCTTAGATTCGTTAGGTTCAGTAGATTTTTCCATTATCAGTTGTTTTTAGTGAGTACAAGAAATGTACTCAAGTAGATTAATTTCAGTCAAAATTTACGAAAAATTAAATTAAATGGGGAAGTGATTCCAGATATTCCAAGATTTTTCAGCTTGTTGCTCCAACATGAAATATCCATTTTGTAGGGTTGCACCCTTCTTTTTTCCTTCTGCTAGAAAAAGTGTCTCATCAGGATTATAAATTAAATCAAATAAAAAATGTCCTGAATTGATCAAGTCGTATGGGATTTGAGGTGCTTGGTCAATTTTTGGATGCGTCCCTATAGGCGTGCAGTTGATGATGAGTTTGTGCGAT